>Ga0247832_1000017_pt1 | contig 263048 bp, 236 predicted proteins | sample LaCruzMarch2015__10_FD_192407 | JGI IMG/M metagenome (GOLD analysis project Ga0247832, IMG submission 192407) | Freshwater microbial communities from meromictic Lake La Cruz, Castile-La Mancha, Spain - LaCruzMarch2015_4m | ecosystem: Environmental > Aquatic > Freshwater > Lake | place: Spain...
TCCCGCTTCATGGTCACAGACTACCCCCTCACACCACACCTGACAATCCAGTTATTTAAGACTTCCAAATAACCTGAATAGTTACCTTCCAAGTTCGTTCTTCAAAGAGCCTCGAAGCGGGATGAACGAATTTGGAAATTCGTTCTACTTCTCCACCGCGGCATCCTTCACACTCACCGTGCCGAAGCTGAAGCCGATGCTCAGGTTCGTCTTGGGCCGGGCCAGGCTGGCGTGTTCGTAGGTCTTCTCGAAGTCGCCGATCTTCACCGTGGCCTGCGGGCCTTTCAGGGTCACCACCACGGGCACCCATTCACCGGGTTTCAAAGCCGGGCCTTCGCTGCCCAGCCGGGCCGCCTTGTGGTCTTTGGAATCGGGAGGAAAAGCGATGGACGAGGTTCCCCGCCCACTGCTCACAAAACGGAAGATGTGTCCGTCCGCGCCATTGGCGGTGAAGACGACACTCTTCACCGCCGCATCCGCCTTGTAGCTGAAGCGGATCGTGGCGTCTTCATAACCCAGGTCATAAAAGATGATCGGGCCGTGGTCCTTGTGCTTCTTGTAAAGCGCATCGTCTTGCTTGCAGGTGACGGTGTTGTCAGCGAATTTCCACTCGCCACGCGAGGCCCGACGGCCCTCCAACTTCGGATTGGTGAAGTCATCTTTGAGCAAAGGGGCATCGGCCGCGAAGAGACCGGTGGCGAGGAAGAAAGAGGCGAGGAGATGTTTGATCATGATTTGTTAGGCAGGATGAGAGCGGTTTTTGGTAGGGCGGCTGGTCCTCCAGCCGCCGCGTTGGGCCAAAGGACTTCGAAGGTCTTGCGGGATGAACGAAGCCCCTCGGCCTGCGGAGGCGCTTGGAGGACCAAGCGCCCTACCCATCCCAGGTCATCACGGCAGCTTCTTCGCCACGCCGTCAAACCCGGCACGCACGGTGCCATCGGCGCTGATGAGCGGCTCGGCTTTGGCCACGCGGCCCAGGGGACGTATACCGGGGGCGTCCGCTCCATCCAGGCCCAGGTCCTCTTTCATGAGGTCAGCCAGGGCACGCAGGCTCTTCACTTCATCGGGCTTGTCGGCAGCGAGGTTCTTCGCTTCGGCGATGTCATCCTTCAGGTCATACAGCTCGCCTTTGTCCAGATGCAGCTTCATTGGGCCGGAGCGCACGGCCTCCAGCTTGAAGCCCCGATAGTAATAAAACACATCATGCCCGGTGGCCCCTTTTTTGGAAAACAGCAGCGGGGACAGGTCCTTACCGTCCAGCTTACGCTCCGGCAGCTTTGCCCCGGCCAGGGCGGCAAAGGTGGGCAGCCAGTCCATGTGACTTGTGATCTCTTCCGTGCTGGTCTCGGCATGAACGCGACCCGGCCACCAGGCCAGGGTGCAGACGCGGATGCCGCCCTCATAGGTTTCGCCCTTGCGCCCACGAAGAGGCTTATTGTTAGACCCGTGGGTCACCGAGCCGCCGTTGTCGCTGGTGAAGACGACCAACGTCTTCCCGTCCAGTTTCAGCTCGCGCAGCAGATCCAGGATCTTGCCCACGCTCGAGTCCACTTCCTGCGCCCAGTCGCCGAGCAATCCGTTGGGCGACTTGCCCATGAATTCCTTGCCCGGATAAAGCGGGAAATGTACCGCCGTGTGCGGCATGTAGATGAAAAACGGCCCTTCCTTGTTGGCGCGGATGATGTCGCACACCTTGTCCGTGTAGCGGCTGGTGATGGTGAATTGCTCCTCCGCCTTCACGCGCTCGATCACGTTGCCGTTTTCCACCAGTGGCAGCGGCGGCTGGGCATAGCCCTTGATGCCGGTTTCATCCACGCCCGTGTTATTCGGGGGCAGCTTCCGTTTCGTCGCCGCCTTGCGGTCCTGGCCCGGATTGCTTTTCGCTCCTTCAGCCGCCGGACCCATGTCATTGGAATACGGGATGCCATAGTAGCTGTCGAACCCCTGGGCCATGGGCATGAACTCCGGCTGATCCCCGACATGCCACTTGCCCACACAGGCCGTCTTATAACCCGCCTCCTTCAGCACTTCCGCAACCGTCGTCTCCTCCGGGTTCAAACCGACCGCCGCGCCGGGAAACAGCACATGAGGGATGGGCAGCACCCGCTTCGGGTAACACCCCGTCAGCATGGACGCCCGCGACGGACTGCAAACCGGGGCCGCATAATGACTCGTCAGCTTCATCCCCTCCTTCGCCATGCGGTCCAGGTTCGGCGTGGCATTGGTCGAGCCAAACGGGCCAATGTCGGCATAACCCAAATCGTCAATGTTAATGAGGATCAGGTTCGGTTTGTCGGCGGAAAAACCCGCACCGACAGCGGCAAGCAGGGTGGCAAGGAAAAGGGCATGCAACTTCATGGGCCTCTGACAACGCGGCACGAGGGGCAAGATTTCATGAAAGGCCGCAGTCCCTTGGGAGCGAAAGCGGCCCACTCTCATCCTGAGGCCAGGATGGCCTCACTCCTTGTCTTCTCCGCGCTGGACGCTTCTGTCAGGTCACTCGGCACCACTGTTTCAGCATCCGGCATTACTCCACCGGCACCCGGCATCGCTCCACAGGCACCCGGCATCGCTCCACAGGCACCCGGCATCGCTCCACAGGCACCCGGCATCGCTCCACGGGCACCCGGCATCGCTCCACGGGCACCCAGCGCTGCTGCCCGGCCATCCGTCCTTGCTCCCTGGGCACCCGGCATGATGCCGCCTGAGACTGAAGCCGTCTTATTGAGACTGAAAACTCATAAACAAGGCAAAATGCAATCCAGGAGCTTCATGCGGTTGGCCTCAACCCCAACGATGAATCCGGCTATCCAACTGGAAAACCTGCCCGCTGACGTTTTGCATCGTGTGCAGAAAGGCGATGAAGCGGGCCGCGTCCTCGACGGTATTCAGCCTGCCAAGGGCATGGGCGGCCTCGATTTGGGGGCGTTGTTTCTCCAGCAGGGCCTGACTCATCTTCGTGTCGAGGAAGCCCGGCAGCACGCAGTTGGCACGGATGTTTCGCGGGCCGTATTCGGCGGCAAGGCTCTGAGTCAGGGCGATGAGTCCGGCTTTGGCTGCGGCATAGTTGGTTTGGCCAACCGGTCCGGAAAGAGCACTGAAGGAACCGAGGGTGAGGATGTGGCCCGCCCTTTGTTTCACCATGAGTTTCAGGGCGGCCTGCGCGGTCAGGAAAGCCCCTTTCAGATGCACCTGGAGCACGTCATGAAAGTCCTGGGCGGACATTTTCAGCATCGGGGCATCGCGCAAGAAACCGGCATTGTGGATGAGCAGATCGAGACGCGGCAGAACCCCGATGACGGCCTGCACCTGCGCTTTGTCCGTGACATCCATCTGATCCCGAGACGGCGCATGGACCTGCCAGCCCTGGGTTTCCAGCTCGGCACGGATCGCCCGCGCGAGATCGCCCGCGCCGCCGGTGATGATGGCGGTGGGTGCGGGGTGTTCAGTGTTCAGTTTACAGTTTTCAGTGTTCACACAGAGCTGCGAGCACTGAACACTGAATACCGATCACTGAATACTGTAAACTTACTCTCCCATCAGCACGCCGCCAAACAGCAGCCAGGCCAGCAGCAGGGTCCAAAGCACGTTGAACGCCTGTCCGCCGACGAAGGCGAGGGCGGGGCGGCCACCGCCGAGCTTGAAGAGATCACCGAGGCGGGTTTCCAGGCCGATGCAGACAAAGGCGGCGGTGAACCAGACCTCGCGCAGACCTTTGAGGAAGCCATTGGCGGCTTTGGCCTCCCCCGGCGTGATGGCAAAGGAAAAGACCAGGGAGGCGAGGAGGAAACCGATGACGAACTTGGGGAAACGCTCCCAGATGACGGAGGCGCTCGGGCGCTCCTGCCGCGTGCCGTCCTTGCCGCCGCGCATGGTCCACCAGATGGAGAGGAAGAAGGCAGCGAAACCGATGAGCACGTTTTGGGAAAGCTTGACGATGGTGCCGGTCTTGGTGGCAGCCTCGCTGATCATCTCGGTAGCGGCGGCGACGGAGCCGCTGGTGTCCAAGGTGCCGCCAAGCCAGGCACCGCCCACGGCATCGCTGAGGCCCATCACCTTGATGAGTGGCGGCATGAAAATCATCATCGGCACGGCGCAGAGCAAGACAATGGAGGTGACGTAGGAGAGCTTCTTTCGGTCGCCCTGGATGGCCCCGCAGGCGGCGATGGCGGCCGAGACCCCGCAGATAGAGACCGCAGTGGAGAGCATGACGCCAAATTCATCATCCACCTTCAGCCAACGGCAGAGGCGGAAGGTGATGTGCCAGACCACGGGGATAACGATGGCGGCCTGGATAAGCCCTGGCAGGCCGGCTTTCATCAGCTCAGGAAACAGGATGGAGGCACCCAGCATGACGATGCCCACCTTGATGAAAAACTCCGTGCGCACCGCGGCCATCAACCAGCCGGGGACGGGCAGCAGGTGGCTCCAGAGCAGGCCGAGGCTCAGGGCAAAAACGACATACTCCAGGCCGTAGGCCTTCACAGTGGCCTGGGCGGAGAGGAACTGTGCGGCCATGGCCAGCACGAAAACCAAAGCGGCCCCGCCAATGAACGGCAGCACTTTTTTCCCCAACGAAGCCGCCAGGACGATGGCCGAGACGAGCACAAAGATCAGGCCGATCTGACCCATGGCGGTAAGGTTGGCGCCCGTGAGCACCTTCTCAATATCCGCCGCGCGGAGCCAGCCCAGCTTCGGCATCACCGGGGACCAGCCCAGCAGGACGGCGGCGATCAAAGGGACGGCGGTAATGACGGCCAGCCAGTCTTCATTTTGCCACCAGGAAAGTTTTGCGGGAGGGGGAGTCGAATCGTCAGCCATGAGAGGCAGAATATAACGCCGCCCGGCCTGCAATCTTCAAGGCGCATCTTCTTTCGCAGGCAATGCACGCGGCACATCCGGCCGAGCCACGGGCTTCGCCTTGGCCTGGAAGGTGTCAAAGACCAGCACACCCTTGAGGGCATCCACAGCGCGTTCGAGCTGCTTGTCACCGAGGTTGGCGATCTCGATGGCGGCGGCCTCTCCGGTGCCGTGGCTGTTGCGCCATTTGGCGATCTTCATCTCTTCATCCGTGGTCAAGACGGAGACGATGTTCGGCTCCACACCGTGCTCGTGAATGGTGCGATGACTCGGTGTGTAATACTTGGCGGTGGTCAGGCGCATGGCGGCCCCGTTTTTCATGGGCAGGATGCTTTGGACGGAACCTTTGCCAAAGCTGGTGGTGCCGACGACAATGGCGCGCTTCAGATCCTGAAGGGCACCGGCGGTGATCTCGGCCGCACTGGCGCTGCCGTGATTGATCAGCACCGCCATGGGATAACGGCGCGGCTTTTTGCCATCGCGGGACGGGGTGCGATACGGGGGAGGATTTTGCGAGGCGATGCGGCCCTCGGTGGTCACGACGACGGTGCCCTCCGGCAGGAATTCTCCGCAAACCGCGACGGCGCTATCCAACAAGCCGCCGGGGTTATTGCGCAGATCCAAGACAAAGGCCTGCATACCCGCCTTTTCCAATTCGTCCAGGGCATCACTCAGGTCCTTGGCCGTGGACTGGGTGTATTGGGAAATGCGGGCATAACCCATTTTGTAATCACCAGCCAGCCGGGGCACCAGCAGCATGGAGTCATGCACGGAGGTTTCCGTCAGGGTCTCGCGCACGATTTTGAACTCCAAGAATTGGCGTGTGCCGGGGCGGCGGATGGTGAGCTTCATGGTTTCCCCGGCCTTGCCCTGCAGGAGCTGGATGGCCTCCGCCACGCCCACACTGTCCGTCAGCACATCGGCGATGCGGACCATCTGGTCTCCCGCCAGTACTCCTGCACGCGCGGCGGGGCCGTCCTCGCGCACGGTGATGATGGTCAGGGTGCCCTCACGCAGCGCGACGGTGATGCCGACACCCTCCGAGGTGTCGCTCTGCTCGCGCTGCATGTCCTCAAAGAGACTACGGCCCATGTATTCGCAATGTGGGTCCAGCCGACGCAGCATGCCCTCCAGTGCCCCTTCGACCAGCTCTTCATAGGTGATCTTGGACTCATCCACGTAATTTTGCCGGATGGTCTCCATCGCGCGAGTCAGCAGTTCCATCTGACGATAGGCATCCTGCGGTGGCGGCTTCGGAGCGGGTGTCTTGGGTTTTTCGGCAGGCTTTTCCTGGGCAGGTTTGACGGGGCTCTCAGGTGCCGTCGGTGGTGCGGCCCGGAGGCCAAGGCCTGTGGCCAAAAGAATGCTGGGGACCAAAAAGAGACGCATAGGAAAATAGTGCCTCATTTGCGAACGAGTGACAGAGGAAAAAAAGCCCATGAAAACCCCTCCCGCCGAGCTGAGTCATTTCATGCGCCCGGCCAAAAGCTCACGATAACGTTGGCGCAGGGCCTTGAGGCTGGTTGGCAGATTCGGCTCGTCCACGCTCGGGACATCACCGCCGTTTTGCAAAAGCTGGAGCTCCTTTTGGAGATAAGGCAGATCATCCAGCCGCACTTTTTCCAGCGCCTGATTCGCTGCCTCTTGCACCGCAGAGATATACTGTGCGCGCACTTCCGCCAAAGGATCGATGGGAGGCGCGGGCGGCGGCAAGGTGATGGGTTTGACCGGAGCGGACGTGGTGGGCAAGGCCTCCATGGGCGGCAGCGCGCCCAACACTGCAGCCGGGATCGGTTTTTCATCCGCCTCGATTTCGGCAATTTGCTCCGCGCTGAGCTTGGGGATCACGGGTTCTTCTTCAATGACGATGCGGTCCTTGAAAAGGATCAGCAAAATCAAACTGCCGACGCTGAGCAGGGAGATCACCATGTGCAGGCCCGTGCTGAAGGCCTTCCAGACAAAGGCATCCAGACGCTGAAAAAAGCTGGGCTGATAATGCCTAACAATGGGTTGCAACTGCCCTGGGGCGATCTTGGGCGGGGGCGCAGCTGGGGCGACAGGGGCCGTGGGTTGTTTGGCCCCTGGGGCGACGATCATCTTCTGCCGTGTCGGGGTCTCCGTCTTTTCCTGCTCGTCACGCAGCGCGTCTTTCAACGCCGCTGCCACCTCCGCAGGGCGGCTGAGCTGGCGCGCGGGGTCCGTTTCCAAACAGCGCCGCAGAACACCCGCAAAGGCGGGCGGCAGATCCCGCGAAAGGCGGCCATCCTCGCTCGGCGCGCATTTGGCAAACATCCAATGCAGGGTGATTCCCAGGGCGATGATGTCATCACTGAAGCTGCCGTGAAATGGCTCCAGCCAAGAAAGCTCTCCCGTCGGCTTGGGCACCATGCCGATGCCTGTGAGCTTGGCCTGCCCCTCCTGATTCACTTTGACCGTGGCTGGGCTGAGTGCCCCGTGCGCTATCTGGAGATCATGCACGATTTGGAGGGCCTCACAAATCTGCAACGCCAGGGGAAAAGCCGTCTTCGGTTTCAAAAGACGCTGATCGATCAACGACTCCAAAAACGTGCCGTCCACATGCTCGGATACGAGATAGAAAAAACCGGAAGGCGTGCGCCCAAAATCAAAGACGGCGGTGATGCTGGGATGCACCAGACGCGCCCGCAGCCGCAAGCGATCCAACAAGCCATCCGTCGTCGGATCTTCCGGCTCAGGAATGACCTCGATCACCACTTTGCGATCCAGTGCCGATTGCCGCCCCAGATACAAAGCCCCGTCCTGCCCGGTTTGCAGCCGCTGCTGCATCTCATATTGAGGCAACCAGACACCAAGCTCCAGCAAGGAGGGAAAGTCATGGGTGGAATAAGCGGACATGGACACGATCAACAGTGGGTCAGGACCCACATAATCGCCTAAACCACCTTTGCAAGCGACGCCTCTATCTCAGCTTTTTTCCAGCGGATGCCTATCAAAGAAAAAGGCGAGATTCGTAGCACCAACCTCGCCTCTCATTCGGAAACGTTTCCGGTTAGCTCTGCATCGCCAGCGCTTCAGGCTTGATGTTCTTGTGGAAATCAGGCCCTTGGACAGTCGCTGCCACATACCCGGCGCGGATGACAAAGTCACCGAAGTGCTCACCATCGAGACGTTCTTTGGCATAATGTTCCAGGATCGGGTCCAGCAGCGGCTTGATGTCCTTGGAAGGCACGTCCTTGCGGAAGAGCTTGCTCAGACGCTGGCCAGCATGACCGCCACCCAAATAAACATTGTAGCGGTCCGGGCCGAAGCCGACGAAACCGATCTCCGAGATGAACGGACGACCGCAGCCATTGGGGCAGCCGGTCATGCGCATGGTGATGGAGTCATGACGGAGGCCAACTTCCTCCAGTTTTTCTTCGAGCTGGCTGACGATGGTGGGCAGGAAGCGTTCGGCTTCCGCCAGGGCCAGGGCGCAAGTCGGCAGGGCCACACAGGCGATGGTGGACAGGCGCAGGGCGCTCTGTTCGTGGCTCTTGGCCATGCCGTATTTTTCCAACAGTGCCTCAATCTGGGAACGCTTGGCCGGAGAGACCTTCGCGATCATCAGGTTCTGATTCGCGGTTAGACGGAAATCGCCATCGTGGATTTTGGCAATCTCACGCAGACCTGTGCGCATGGGGTAACCCTCTGTATCCAAAACACGACCACCTTCGACAAAGAGGGTGTAGTGGGAGTCCCCAGTTTCGTCTTCGACCCAGCCAAAGCGGTCGCCGTTGTCTTCAAACTTGTAGTCGCGCACCGGGCCGAGCTCATAACCCAGGTATTCGTTCAGCTTGGCGAGAATCCAGTCCGGACCGTGGTCATCCACGGTGTATTTGAAGCGGGAATGCTTGCGATCCGTGCGGTCACCGAAGTCGCGCTGCACCAGCACGACTTTCTCCGCCACGTCCACGACCTGTTCCTTCGTGCAAAAACCGATCACATCGGCGATGCGGGGATACGTCGCTTCATTGCCATGAGTCGAACCCATGCCGCCACCGACGGCGACGTTGTAACCGACCAGCTTGCCGTCTTCCACGATGGCGATGAAGGACAGGCAGTTTGCAAAGATGTCCACATCATTGCTCGGTGGCACGGCGATGGTGATCTTGAACTTACGCGGCAGGTAAGTCTTGCCGTAGATGGGCTCCACTTCCTCCTCCGTGCTCTGATACTTTTCACCGTCCAGCCAGATTTCATGGTAGGCGCGGGTCGCCGGCGTGAGGTGGGCCGAGATGTCCTTCGCCGCCTGTAGCACGTCGGCGTGCACGCTGGAGAGATACGGATTCGGATTGCACATCACGTTGCGGTTCACGTCACCGCAGGCGGCGATGGTGTCCATGGCGGCATCGTTGATCTCCTTGATCGTGCGCTTCAGGTTCGTCTTGATGATGCCGTGAAGCTGGAAGGCCTGACGGGTGGTCAGCTTGATCGTGCCATTGGCATAGACATCGGCCAGGCGGTCGGTCTGCAGCCATTGCTCCGAGGTGGCCACACCACCGGGAACACGGATGCGCAGCATGAAAGAGAAGGCTTTCTCCAGGCGATGCTTGCGGCGGTCCGGGCGCAGGTCGCGATCGTCCTGCTGGTAGCTGCCGTGGAATTTGATCAACTGCTGGTCGTCTTCGCAGAGGCTGCCGGTGGAAAGGTCGGCCAGGCCTTCGGCAATGGTGCCGCGCAGGTAGTTGGACCGGGTCTTGATGCCTTCGTTGGCTGAAAGGGGCTTGTCGCTCATGGGGTTCAGGGGGTTGGTTTTGAGCTTCTGTTCATTAATAGACATCGCGCTGGTAGCGCTTGGATTTCTTCAAGTCCTCAATGTAGGACTCGGCGGCTTCGCGGGATTTGCCGCCCTGTTTTTCGACAATCTGGATCAGGGCATCGTTCACATCATGCGACATGCGTGTGGCATCACCACACACATAGAAATGCGCGCCTTCCTCCAGCCAAGCATAGAGTTCCTTGGCACGCTCGATCATGCGCTGCTGCACATAGATCTTCTCAGGTTGGTCGCGAGAGAAAGCCACATCCAGCTTCGTCAGTGCCTTGCTGGCGAGGTGGTCCTGCCATTCGGTCTGATAGAGGAAGTCATAGGTGTAGCGCTGGTCGCCAAAGAAGAGCCAAGATTTACCCTTCTGCTCCAGAGCGGCACGATGCTCGACAAAGGCGCGGAACGGTGCCACGCCAGTGCCTGGGCCGACCATGATGATCGGGGTATCGCCGGAGGCGGGCAGGCGGAAGTTTTTGTTTTGGTTCGTGTAAACCGGCACCTTGTCTCCCAGCTTCACGAGATCGGCCAGGTAGGTGGAGGCCACGCCTTTGCGCTTTTTGCCCAAGAACTCATAGCGCACGGAGGCAATGGTGAGATGCACCTCATCCGGGTGTGCAAGCGGGCTGGAGGCGATGGAATACAGACGAGGCGGCAGCGGACGCAAAATGGAAACGAGCGCCTCAGGTGAAAGCCCCTTCGCGGCGTAATCCTGAATGGCATCCATGATCCAGCGCCCCCAAAGATAATCTTTCAGCTTATCCTTGGCCCCTTCACCCAAAAGTGTGGCCATTTTTTTGGACTTGGTCAGCTCCTGCAACTTGGTCAAAACCGGACGTGACAGCGCGGTGATGTCAAAGTCTTCACGCAATGCATCCGCTAGTGTTTTGCTACCCAAATCCGGCACGATGACTTTTTCATTGCCCACCAACTTGGCGGCTTTGAGGATGCCCTCGACCATGTCCGGCGCATTCACCGGAATCACGCCCAGCGAGTCACCCGGTTCATAGGTCAAACCGGAGCCTTCCAGTGACAGTTCATAGTGCCAGGTTTCCTTGGCCGTGCCTTTGCCATTGAGAAGCACGCGCTCCTTCAGCTCGGCCGCAAAAGGGTTTGCTTTATCAAACTCTGCCACCGTCGCGGGGACCGCAAAACCAGCCACCGAAGGAGCCGCCGCTGTCATGGCAGGACCAAAGGCCGTCAGAGCCGCGTCCAGCCAGGCGCGATGCGGCTTTTCATACTGAAGATCGCAATCCACACGGGGGTGAATGCGCTGGGCGCCCAGAGCTTCCAGACGGGCATCGAAGTCTTTGCCCATTTGGCAAAATTTCTCATACGAGGTATCTCCTAGCGCGCAGATGGAAAAGCGTAGCTTGGACAGACTCAGCGACTCGCTCATGAAAGCCTTGTAGAAAGCGGTGGCCGTTTCTGGCGGCTCGCCATCGCCCCAGGTGCTGACAATGACCAGGAGGTTGTCCATCTTGGCAAGAGCCGCAGGCTCGATGTCCGCCATGTTTTTGACCGTGGGGGCAAAACCGCGCTTCTTGGCTTCCTTAGCCGAGAGATCAGCCAGTTTCTCCGAGTTCCCAGACTCGGAACCATAAAGGATCGTCAACTTCGTGGCGGCAGCCGGAGCAGCGAGTGCAGCAACAGGGACGGCCTCCCCTGCGGAAAGATACCCTGCCAGCCAAAAACGCTGGGCCGGGGTGAAACTTGCCAACAGGCCATCCAAGGCCCGGCGCAGGTCAGGGGAAAAGGGGGAGTGCTCAGGAAGCATTTCTTCGGGGTTTTCGCAGGAGGGTGGGACTAAAGAAACGCTACACCGGGGCGTAGCGGGCGTGCAAATTAGCCAAAATCAGCCTGTCGTCGAGTAAACGTGTGAATTCTGGCCCTCGCGAGGCACAATCTGGAGCAGAAAAAAGAGAAAGGGCATGGCTAACCCTGGCACATCCACGGTCTTCCGACAGATGCAGAAGGGCCAAATTCCGCAGGATACAGCCTGCGAAATCTGGCCCTCTCGAAGATGTGAAAAATCGTCGGCTACTCTTTTTTGCATTCGCAAACCCACTCCATCTTGTCGCATTTCTCGCAGATGGAGGTGTCGTATTCCAGACGTGCGACCACGGCCTTGGCCTCGGGTGTGTTTTTATACTGCAAGATGAGCAGTTCGCCGCTCTTGATGACCGGGACGACGAAGCCCTTGGCGTCTTTTTCGACGGTGAGCTTGGTGGGTTTGTCACGGTCCCCGGTAAGGGCAACGAGGCTCTGGGAATCCATGGCCACAGGTTTCATGTCCTTGTCGAGCAGGGAGATGTGAAACTTGTCGCCCTTCACGGTGACCTCGCCGTGCATGGTTTCGTTTTTGCTGAATTCCAGGATGCGGCCTTTGTTAGGCCCAAGTTCGACTCCGCCATGGGCCAGCAGGAGGCTGGTAGTGGCGACGAGAAAGAGGGAGGTGATGAGTTTGGTTTTCATGGACTGGTTTGTTTGGATCTGGGTTGGTTCTGGTTCATTGCGCTGCGGGAGCATGGCTCCGCACAGCAGATTCGGCGGCCTGACGGCCAAAGAGGAAAAAAACGGCGGGGGTGATCATGAGATCGAGAAAGGTGCTACTGACGAGCCCCCCCACGATGACCACGGCCACGGGATGGAGGATTTCTTTGCCAGGTTCATTGGCCGCCAGCAGAAGAGGAATGAGGGCGATGCCTGCGCTCAGGGCCGTCATCAAAACAGGCACCAAGCGCTCAAGCGTTCCACGCACGATCATCTGCCGGGTGAAGCTTTCCCCCTCATGCGACATGAGGTGCAGATAGTGGCTGATCATCATGATGCCATTGCGCGCCGCCACACCGCCCACGGCGATAAACCCGACGATGGTGGCAATGCTGATGTTATCAATGAGGAGCCAGGTGAGCACCAGCCCGCCCATGAGGGCCAGCGGGATGTTTAACATGACCTGCAGCGCCAGCGACAGACTGCGGAAGTAGCTGAAGAGCAGCAAAGTCACGACACCAAGCACGAGGGTGAAGTAGAAGGCGATGCGCTTGGCGGCAGCCTGCTGAGCCTGGAATTCGCCCTCAAAGCGCAGGAAGTAACCTTCCGGCAGCTTCACCTTCTCCCGCACGGCGGTCTCCCACTGATTCACGAGAGATTCCAGGTCACGCACCCCGGTATTTGCTCCGATGACAATGCGACGCTGGGTGTTTTCGCGGTTGATGACATTGGGGCCTTTGCCTTCGCGAATATCGGCGACGAGACGCAGGGGAATTCGTGGGCCTTTCTCCGTTTCGATGAGCAACTCGCCAAGTTTTTCAGCCGAATCACGCCAGCTTTCCGGCAGACGCAGCACCAGGTCCACGGTGCGCTGACCTTCGCGCAGCTCCGCCAGTGTCTTGCCACCCAGCAGGGTGGAGACCTGTTCGTTGAGAGTTCCCGGTTGCACTCCATATGCGACGGCTCGCTCCCGGTTTACTTCAATTTTAATTTGGGGAATGGGGACCTGGGCTTCGAGATTTACATCCGTCAGGCCAGGGATGGTTTTGGCAAGATCCCGAACCTGGGCACCCTTTTCACGCAGCGTTTCCAGATCCGGGCCGAAAATCTTCACCACGATCTTCGCGGACACGCCGCTAAGCATGTGGGAAAGCCGATGTCCGATAGGCTGTCCAACATTGAGGAAGGTGCCGGGGATGGCCTTCAGCTTGCTGCGGATTTCGGCGAAAACGATGTCACGGGAACGCCCGTCCTCATGGAACTCCACATCGAACTCATTCACGCTCACCGGCATGACGTGGTCGTCCTTCTCCGCACGTCCTGCGCGACGGCCCACGCTTTTCACTTCCGGGATGCTTTGAAGAAGCCTTACACCGACTTCGCCGATCTCGTTCGACTGGGCCAGGGAAGTCCCCGGAGCACTGGCCAGGGAGATGGTGGCGCTGCCTTCATTGAAGGAAGGCAGGAACTCTTTTCCCATGATCGGATACAGCATCAGGGAGGCGATGAGCATGATTCCAGCGACAGCGATCACCACCATGGGAGCGCCCAAGGCGACGCGAAGAAAACTGTGCTGCACAAACCCCTTCATGCCCCGCACGATGAATCCATCGTGATGGACGGCAGCGGCTCCTGGTTTCTTTTTGATTCTGAGCAGCAGGGAGCACAGCACCGGGATGACGGTCAGGCTCACCACAAACGAAGCGGCCATACTGGTGATCGTGGCGATTGCAATGGGAGTGAAAAGGCGGCCCTCAATGCCCTCCAGGCCTAACAATGGAAGAAAGACCAGAATGATGAGCACCGTGGCATAAAGGATCGAGTTCCTGACTTCGCCAGAGGCCGTCGCGATAACCTCCAGCGTCGGTTTTGGCACTTCCCTGGAGGCATTTTCCTGGAGCCTTCGATAAACGTTTTCGACATCCACAATCGCATCATCCACCACCATGCCGATGGCGACGGCAAGCCCCCCCAGGGTCATTGAATTCACACTGATGCCGGAAGCTTTGAAGATCAGAATGGTGACGGCAAAAGACAACGGCATGGCCATGAGCGTGATGGCCGTTGTGCGGAAATTCAGCAGGAATAAGAAAAGGATGATGGTGACCATGATGGCCCCGTCCTGAATGGCTTCTTTGAGATTGCCGATGGCATGTTCGATAAAGTCTCCCTGCCGAAACATGATCTCCGCCGTGACCCCCGCAGGCAGCGTCGGCTTCAGTTCTTCCAACGCAGCCTCGATCTGGGAGGAAAGCTTCAGCGTGTCAAAGCCAGGAGCTTTGTCGATGCTTAGCACCACGCCCATCGTGCCATTGACACTGGCATCGCCACGCATGGTCTGCACGGCGTGTTTGACCTCCGCCACATCGCTGATCAGCACGGGCCGGTCTTCCACCGTTTTGACGACAGTGTGAGCAATGTCTTCCAGCCGCGTGGTCATCCCCAGATTGCGGACCATGATCTCGCGCGGACCGGCCTGGAGGTAGCCGCTCGTCGCATTCCCCGCCGCACGGCCTACCGCAGTCTCGACCTCCTCAAAGGTCACGCCGAATGCGGACAAGCGGTTCGGGTTGGGCTGCACCTGGATCTGCTGCACCCCGCCGCCAATCGTCAGCACTTCCGCCACCCCACTGATGCTCTGCAAACGGCGACGGATCGTCCAGTCGGCCAGGATTCGGAGGTCCACTGGGAGAACCTTGCCATCCGTGCTGCGCAGCCCCACCAGTAGGATCTCGCCCATCAAGGATGAGACCGGCGTCATGCCTGGCTTGCTGCCGGCAGGCAGGGTATTCAGCACGGTCTGCAACCGCTCCTGGACGAGCTGGCGGGCGCGGTAAATGTCCGTGCCCCAGCCAAATTCTGCAAACACCAGGGACAGTCCCACGTCTGAATTGGAACGCAGCCGGTCCAGTCCGCCGACGCCTTGAACGGCGCTTTCGATGGGCTGCGTGACGAGCACCTCAACCTCCTCCGGAGCCAGGCCCGGCGACTCGGTCAAGATGGTCACCGTGGGTTTGGTCATGTCTGGCAGCACCTCAACAGGCAGCCGGGTGAGTGTTTGAAACCCAAACAACAGCACCAGCACGGCCATCATCAGAACGATGGGCCGATGCTGGAGGGAAAAACGAATGAGATGGTTTAACATGATATCAGGCCACCACACGTTTCCGGGTCATCATCAAGGTCGCCATCAGCAGGACAAACAGAAGGCTGCTGCTGGCTGCAAAGAAGGTCGTCAACATGTTCCAGCCTGCGCCCCCTTCGTGATCATGATCTCCATGCCCGCCGGACCCGGCGGCGATCTGCTCCTTGGTCATCTCGCTTCCATCTTCATTGTGCGGGTGGCCATGGGCAGCATCCATCGCTTCTTTGAGCGAGACGTTTCCCTTGCCCGCAAAGGCCAGTGCATACGCACCCCTGACCACCACTTCATCACCGGGGAAGAGCCCGCTGATGACCTCCACAAACTGGTCATTCTGCGAACCTAGAACAACGGATGTCTTCACAAAGGCGTTCTTTAAATCGTAATCTTTGATGTAAACAAAACGCTCCACTGCATCCCCCTGCACGGCTGCACGTGGAATGGAAAGAACACCTTCGCGCGTGCTAACGACGATGCTGAACTCCGCCTTGAGACCGGGCCGCAGCAAACCGTCTGGATTCGGAACATGAAAAGCAGCCTCCACCGTGCCTGTGGCCTCATCAGCCAGAGTCCCAATGTGTGCCAGCTTCGCCTCAAAAACCTTGTCCGGCAAGGCACTGAGGCGGATGTGCGCAGGCTGGCCTAGCTGCAAACGACCCGCCAGATGTTGCGGCACTTGGGCAGAGGCCTCCACCATTTCCAGATCCACAATTTCCATCAGGACTTGGTCCGGAGAAATGGGCTGTCCCACCGCGATGTCCACCTTGGAAACCGTCCCGGTGATGGGCGATGCCAGCATCACAGTGGGTGGCGGATCGCCCGGCTGGCGGCTTTCCACCCAGGCGACTTCATCCCCTTCCTCCACCGCTTGATGCGGGACGGCCAGAACGGAAAAAGCCCGGCCCGGAATACGGCTGCTGACGACGGCTTTTTTTCCAGGGAGAACCTCAATGTGTCCCAGGGCAAAGATGGTGTCTTCAAAGGTGGTTTCCTCCGTTTCGGTAAACTGAAGCTGAAGGTTGGCCACCGCCGACTCCTCCAGGATCACAGTGTTGCCGAGACGTTCAGGATCGGCTGCTGAAACACTCAGCAGCGGCAAAAGGACTAACCAAAAACAAAATTTAAAGTTCATGGAAAATTACAGATTCACGCCTGCTATTTTCAGCAGACGCATGGTCAGGAAATAAAGGACCACGGTGAGCACGATGCCCGTGCCGAAGGCCGGCCAGAAACCGCCGAGTTTTTTGATCAGCCAGGGCATAATCAGGAACATGGGCAGGGTGGGCAGCACGAACCAAAAGGTTCCGAAGGCGTGACGCCCGATGAGGCCGGAGTCCTTCGTCTCCACATACAACCAGATGAAGGCCAGCAAGGAGGTCAGCGGCAGGGAGTGGATGATGCTCGCAGCGGAGTTGTTGCGTTTGGCGATCTCAGTCACGGCCACGATGACGCCAGCGCTGAGGAAGAGTTTGATCAGATAGTAGGTCATGGGGATGCAGGGGTTGAATCAATGAACTTTGCCCACTGCGGCCTCATAGCGGATGCGGGCGAGGTGAAAGTCACGGGTGGCGTCCAAGACGGCGGCTTCCAGTTGCAGTCGCTGATCGCGGGCGCGCAGGACGGTGAGCAAATCCGTCTGGCCGGTTTCATAGGCCTTCTCCAGCTTGTCGGTCTGCTCCTTGACCAGAGGCAGCAGCTTGTCCCGCGTTTCGCTGACCAGGGCGGCATTGGCCTCCATCTCACGGCGGGCCGTTTCTGCATCACTGGTGATCTCGCTGGCCAGGGCCTCGGCCTCCAATCGCGCTCGCTCGATGCTTGCCGTTTTCTCGGCAATCTCTCTCTGGTTGCGGTTCCACAAAGGCAGTGGAAAAGAGAAACGAAAGCCGACGAAACCCGTGTGCTCGGTGCTGCTGGAGGTGACGTCCTGCTGCTCGCGGGCGGCGAAGAATCCGGCACTCACATTTTCAAAACGCCGCGCCCGTGCAAGCGACGCATCGGTCTGTGCCGCCTGTGTTTTGGACTGGGCGAGCTGATAGTCCGCGCGGTTCTGCCAGGGAATGCGTCCTGGCATGGAAATGGCGGGCATTTCTCCACTCAGTCTCAAAGCCTCCTGAGGAGCCAGGCCCAACATTGGTTTGAGCTCCCCCTGAAGGCTGACCGTTTCGATTTCAATACGCCGTGCCTCCAGTTGCAGGCGCTGCGCATCCACCTGGGCCTGGGCGGCATCCAGGGGGGACAGTTCACCGGCATCGGCCCGTTCTTTAGCAAAGCCGGACAGCTTCTGCGCGAGCTGGGTCTGCTGCTGCCTGAGGGCGCGTTGTTTTTCCAGGGCCAGCAGTTTGACCGCCAGACCTCGTGCCTCCGCGATGAGCCGTCGTTCGACATCTTTTACCTCCAGCTCGGCCGCCGCCACCAGTTGGGAACTGAGCTGCTTTTCCAGCTTCAACCGGCGTGTGACCGGAAAGGATTGATCGAGAGAAAACACGCTCGACCTGGGGCTGGCCCGGCTCTCGTTTTGAAACTCGTAGCCTAACGAAGGATTCGGCAAACGCCCCGCGCCAAGCTGCCGCCCGCGTGCCTCCTCCACAGCCAGACGTGCTGCCTTAAGATGGGGATGATGATTCCGCACGCGGGGTGCGATGTCCGAAAGAGTCAGGCCGGAGGCGGAGGAACAAACCGCCAGGGCGAATAGAAACGAAAAATGACGAAGCATAACCAAAAGAGTTTGAGATGAGGAGGCATGGCCAAAACAAGCCATGTCCATGCAGGGACTTTCAAGGGCACGTCATCATCGTGGATGACGGACCAGGTCCGGATCTCAAATCCTGAGCGCAATCGTGCGGGTCAGCACCTCGGGCCATCGTCGGCCCGTTCCATCATCCCGTGGCGGTGGCAGCGGGACGGTGACTGGATCATTAACCGCCAGCAGCATGGTCAGAGGCTCCAGCACGGAAACCACCGCCATCACTGGCAACGGAATGGAAACGGCCTGGGCAGTGAGCTGCTTGGCCTGAACGGACTCCTTCAGAGGCTCATGTTCATGGGTATCCTCGGATTCTTCCTCGTCGTGATGATGCTCCGGCGCTTCATTTTCATGACAGGCGGCTCCGTGCGGACCGTGGCAGTGATTAAAAGCCGTGACCTCCACTTCCCCCCCGCAGTCACAGACATAACCCCGCATCATGCCAAACACCTGCGCCCAACCCAGCGCCAAAAGCGCGAGGCAGGTGAGGATTTGATAATGGGCCTTAAAGCGCATGATATGATAATTACGTCTATGACAGAGGCTTTTGTCAAATAGTCATGCTGGTTGGATATCTGACCCGAATAATTGATAAGGGAATCCATTTGACCTCGATCACACTTCGACAATACAGGAGAGTCTCAAATCTAGGCGTAGGTTTGTGTGGTTATACTGGCCAAGCACACTCGTAGCCACTTCATCGCCGCCGTCTCCGCCTGGGCGTGCACCATCGCCTATAACGGGCCGCATTCACCGATCATCGCCCTGACCAAGGTGAACAAAGCATGGACTGCGTTCACGAGAGGCAGGCCGCCACGATGAAGACCATGGACAGTGTTGTAAACCCTACCTGACCATTACACGCGGGAGTTTCTCCATGCCGCGATCAATCCATGCTTGGGGCCAAAAACGAAAGCCAAGGCAAATAACAACGCCTGAGCCAGCACAATGCAAGCTCCGGTCGAACCATTGATGAAAAAGCTGACATAAACACCCAGGCAACTCGCAAGCACAGAGGACGCACAGGCTGTCATAAGCATCCCATCAAAGCGGTCGGTCAGCAGTCTCGCTGTGCAACCGGGAGTGACCAGCATGGCCACGACAAGAATGATGCCCACCGCCTGCATCGACGCCACAATGGTGGCCGCCAGAAGGGACAGAAACACATAATATAGGAGATTTGTGCTCAGGCCGATGGCGCGCGCATGAGCCGGATCGAAGCAGAAAAGCAGCAGGTCTTTACGCATGAAAAGAATGATCAACAGCGTGACGCCCGCAGTAATGATCGTCTGAATCATGTCTTCACTCTCAATACCCAAAACATTGCCAAACAAAATATGATTCAAATGCAGTTCAGACTCCACTTTGGAAAACATCACCAGCCCCAAGGCAAAGAGGCCCGTGAAGACAATCCCCATGACGGTATCTTCCTTGATACGACTGTTCGATTTGATCCAACCTGTGGCGGTGGCACAGAGCAGACCCGATGCAAAAGCCCCCAGCGCTAAAGGGGCACCGAGGAGATAAGCGATGACAACCCCCGGCAAGACGGCGTGAGAAATCGCATCCCCCATGAGTGACCAGCCCTTAAGCACCAAATAACAGGACAAAACGGCGCACACAGCCCCGACCAAGGCGGCCACAAGCAATGCCTCATTCATGAAGCTGTAGCGAAACGGTTCAAACCAAGTCATGGGGCTGAAGCGAGCTGACGTTGCGTTCGTGCGGCCAACAGTCCGTGCTTGGGGGCCAGGACCAGAACGGTCAAAAACACCACCGTTTGTAAAACGACGATGCAACCTCCCGTGGAGCCATTCAGGAAGTAGCTAACATAGGCTCCGATAAAACCGCACAAGATTCCTGTGGTCGTGGCAATGAAGAGCATCTTGCCAAAACGATCCGTCAGCAGATAAGCGGTAGCACCGGGCGTGACGAGCATCGCCACCACCAAACATGCCCCCACGGTTTGAAGCGCGGCCACGGCAGTGGCGGAGAGCAATGATAATAACAAAAAGTGCAGAAATCGTGTATTCAGACCGATGCTGCGCGCATGAGTCTCATCGAAACAGTAGAGCAACAAATCTTTCCATTTCAGCCCTAGAACCAGGATCGAAACTGCGGAAATGATAAGCACCTGGAGGATATCAGGATCTGAGATGGCCAGGATGTTGCCGAAGATGATGGTGCGCAGATTGATATTGCTCGGAAAGAGTGTCAGCAGCAACAAACCGGCGGCAAAGAATGTGGTGAAGACCACACCGATGACGGCGTCTTCACGCAGGCGGGAATTGTTTTTCACCCAGCCCATACCCAACGCTGCCAGGACACCGGCAAAGAAGGCCCCCACTGAAAACGGCAGCCCCATCAACCAAGCCAGACTCACCCCAGGTACCACCGCATGAGAAAGCGCGTCGCCCATGAGCGACCAGCCCTTTAAAGTGATGAAGCAGGAAAGGAATGCACACACGCCACCGATCAAACCGCTGACAAGGATGGCCTTCACCATGTATTCGTAGTGGAAAGGCGTGAGCAGTTCCATCATTCGCCCACCTCCTTGGCACGTTTTTTGACCAGATCTTCCCTGCCCTGTCGTTCCGTGTATTCCAGGTGCCCGTCTTTGCCAAAAATCAGCGGACGTTCATCATCGGTCATCACTTTCACGGTACGGCCATCATGTTCCTGGATGGTGGAATGCTCAAAGTGGAACTGACGCAAGACACCGCCGAAGGCCTTCGTGAGGTTTGCTTCCGTGAAGACTTTTTCCGTCGGGCCATAGGCCAACACGGTGCGATTGATCAACACCGCCTGATCACAAAACTCAGGCACACTGCCCAGGTTATGGGTGGAAACGAGAATGATGTGCCCCTCCGCGCGCAAAGCTCGCAACAGCTCGATGATGGCCGTTTCCGTTTGCACATCCACTCCCGTAAAAGGCTCGTCCAGCAGCATGATGCGGCCCCTCTGTGCCAATGCACGGGCCAAGAAAACGCGCTTCTTTTGACCACCGGACAACTCCCCGATCTGGCGCTCCTTGAATTCCGTCATGCCCACACGCTCCAGGCATTCCAAGGCGATGCGTTTATCCTCAGCCCTGGGGATGCGCATGAAGTTCATGTGACCGTAGCGGCCCATCATCACCACATCCCAAACACTCACAGGGAAACTCCAGTCCACCTCTTCACTCTGCGGCACATACGCGACCAACTGGCTCCGGCGTGCGGCGGCCACCGTCCCACCGACAATCCGAACCTGTCCTCGGGCAGGTTTGAGGAAACCCATGATGGATTTAAAGAGCGTGCTCTTGCCACTGCCATTGGCCCCAACCAAGGCGCAGATCGTGCCTGCATTCAGCGTAAAAGTCGCATCCCGTAGCGCGATGTGACCATTGGCATAGGCCACAGTGACATCAGTCACTTCAACATTCAGTGGCGGGGAAACTGCATGCATAAAGATTTCAGGGAGCCGTAAACGCCTTCACCATCGTGTCCGCGTTGTATTGCAACAATTTCAAATAAGTCGGCGCAGGGCCATCGGCGGCGGTCAGCGAGTCCACATAAAGCACCCCGCCGTAACGCGCACCCGTTTCCTTCGCCACCTGTCGCATCGCCTTGTCGCTGATCGTGCTTTCCGAAAAAACGACAGGGATGCGGTTGGCCCGCACCGTATCCACGACCTTCTGCACCTGCTGCGGTGTGCCTTCCTCGTCGGCATTGATGGGCCAGAGATATAGCTCTTTCATGCCGTAGTTACGCGTCAGATAAGAGAAAGCTCCTTCGCAGCTTACGAGCCAGCGTTGTTCTGCCGGGATTTTTTCCAGGGCTTTTCTCACCGGTTCATCTACTGCCTTCAGTTCCGCTGTGTAAGCGGCGGCATTGCTGTTGTAAACGGTCGTATTCTCAGGGTCGAGCTGCACCAGGGCTTTGCGGATGTTTTCCACATAAATCACGGCGTTGGCAGGGGACATCCATGAATGCGGATTCGGCTTCCCGCTGTAAGGACCTTCGCCAATGCCGACAGGCTCAATTCCTTCCGTCAAGACCACACTCGGCACGTCTTTAACCTGCTGAAGGAACTTCTCAAACCAACGCTCCAATCCCATGCCATTCCATAAAACCAAATCGGCCTTTTGAGCTTTGACAAGATCCTGCGGTGTCGGCTCATAGTCATGGATCTCTGCACCAGGTTTGGTGATGGACTCCACGACGGCAGACTCTCCCGCCACATTTTGCGCAATGTCCTGGATGATCGTAAAAGTCGTTAGAATACGCTTTTTACCGTCTTGAGGCGCTGTGACAGACGGGCCACAGGAAACAAGCCCGCAGCCGAGGAGAATCAGAAAAAGAGGTCGTTTCATAATCCAAAAATCAAAAGCGGAAGCTGACGCCGGAGAAGACGCCAAAATCTGGAGCCGGACGAGTCATCCCAATACGGACTCCAGCATCAAAGACGAGATTGTCAGAGACCGCGAAGGTGAGGCCCGTATTAAAAAGAGCGACGTAATCCATATCCTCCCCCGCAACGCCCACGCACTCTGTGTACATGCCCAGAACCTCCGTGAGGGCATAGCCCAGGGTCGCCGAGTGAACCCATTGCAGGTCTTGACCTGCGGTGGTGTAATCATGAACGATATCCATCTGCGCCATCAGCCCGAGCGTGAGACGCTCCGTCAAAGTACAAGAAAAGGGCACGATCAAGCCGCCCTCCCAAACTTCGGAACTCAATGTCGTCCCCGTTGGGATACTGACATAGGGCATCAGACCGAGCGCCGTCTGACCTCCATCATTTCCCCAAAGGTTCTTTTTCAGGCGAACTGTCACATCACCAAAGCCGGAGAAGCGCTGCCTCTCGACACCTCCCGAAAGCCTGACCTCCTGATAGCTGTTGAAAATGACCTGTAAATCCATGTCCTGCGTCAATCCGGCCTTTAAATTCACTTGGCCATAGATCCAGGACTCAATGCTGTCTCCTTCATTGGCATCATGTTCATAATCAAAGAAACTCGCCTCCACTTGAAACATGCCGGCAGGCACCGTGAAAGGAGACTCTGTGGTATCGGGGCGGTCGGTGCTCATCGGTCGCACCTCCGTTTTGACCGGTGTGGTCATTGCATTCGTGCCAGCAGAGAAGAAGACAGCACCCAGGAAAAAAAGAGAGAGAAAGGATAGATTGGCTGACATATTAAAGTTAGGTCAGACTAAATTCATCAGGCTGGTCTATTTCGCAACTCAAAAGTTAGGTCAGACTAAATTTGATTTCCCCGACCGTTAAAATCCATTTTTCCTCAGCGTCGCCTGCTGCTATGCATTTGGTGATGACCGCCAAGCGCCAAGAACCCACTGCTCATGTCCATTCCCCGGCCATTGAGGATTACCTGGAGCAGATTCACAATCTGATCGAGGGAAAGGGTTATGCACGCGTGGTGGACATTGCACAGAACTTGAGCATTTCCCAGGCCAGCGTAACGAACATGATTCAGAAGCTGGATGCCGAGGGTTATCTCGTTTATGAACGCTACCGTGGCGTCGTGCTCACCGATGAAGGCCGTAAAATCGGCCAGGAAATCGCCCGCCGGCATGAGGTGCTGACACGTCTACTCTCCACCTTCGGCCTGGATGCAGACACAGTTCATCACGATGTCGAGGGCATGGAGCATCACATTAGCCGCCAGACCCTAGATGTATTGACGCTGTTGATGGAAGAGCTGGAGGGAAATCCTGAATTGCTGAAGAAACTCAAACGCAAGATGTCCCGGATCTGACCTACATTTCCCGACCGTCACAATTTAACTCTTGGAAGCTGCGCCACACCACTGCATGATCAGGTCATGAAATTACCTTTGATTCTGCTCATCCTTGCCGCCGCTGGACTATTCTTAACCAATCCAAGTGAGGCTGACTACCGCGAGCACATCCGCCAGAATGAGGGCCTTGCAGGCACGGTGGGTTTGGCAGTCGCGGACTTGGTTTCGGGCGATAAAAAAGGCGGTATTCAGCGGGATAACTTCATTGTTGCCAGCAAATTTTACATCGGGGGCGATGGCGTTCTTCCACGTGAAGATGTGGCATGGGGCATTGCTCGTCAGTTTATCGAGATCAAGAAGTAGTCACGGCGCAAGAAAGGCCCTGCGGCTGACGAAAGGCTTTGATGCGTTCCGTTCATCTCCTGCTGACTTTCTGTGCCTTTACTTTGGCCCAGGCAGAGGCACCGCCCCTTCAGCAATGGATCGATGAAGCGATCCAGGCCGGGGGTGGAGTGATCACCATTCCGGAGGGGGAGCATATTCTTCCTGCGGGGTTGGTTCTCAGGAATGCAAAGAAGTTGGCTCTGCGGGGAGTCCACAAGGAACGCTGTATTTTAAAACTCGCCTCTACTGCCGATGAGCGGCAAGTCCTGAACCTCATTCAAATCACGGGAGCCAGCGAGACGGTGGAAATCGCCAATCTCACCTTGGAGGGAAGTGCGGGCACTCAGACGCTGATCCTGGTGAAAGGCGCAGGAGCCGAACCGCGCGTCAAAGACATCGTTGTGCGGGATTGCCTGATGCAAAATTTCCGCGAGGCAGTGCAGGTTCAAAACGCCGATGCTTGCAGTATAGAACGATGCAGCCTGCGAGATGGAATTCAGGCGATCCGTTTCTCTAACTCGTGCACCAAAGGTGTCGCCCTCGGCAATAAGATCAACCGCGTGAAGAGCGGGTTTAAGATCCAGGATTCCAGCGCCTGCCTTATTGAGGGCAATGAAGTTTGGAACTGTGACCAAGGGGTCTCAGTGGTGGGGAAGACCAACGATCCGAAAAGCGAACCTCATCGCATTCGTAACAATGCTTTTTTGAAAACCCAGGCAGGATTGCTTCTGGCGGAGGGAGCCCCTGCCCCTGTTTTGGAAGGCAATGAAAACCTGGTGAATGCAGACCCCTGATGCCAGCGTTTCATCCTCTCTCATGAAGTTCCTTTCGCTCCTTTTCGCCCTGTTCGTTTCCTCCAGCCTGCTGCTCGCCCAAGAAACGACGCCACGTCCTGATCCGGCACGTTTTGCCAAAGATATCGCGGCCTTTGCTAAAGATAAGCCCGTCAAAGGCGGCATCGTTTTCACAGGCAGCTCCAGCATTCGTTTGTGGAAAACGCTCAAGAAAGACTTCACGGGGTTGCCTGTCTTAAATCGTGGTTTTGGCGGCAGCGTGGCCAATGACCTGATCGTTTACTTCGATACGCTGATCACCCGTCATGAGCCCAAGCTGATCATCACCTACACGGGCAGTAACGACATCAATGCCAAGCTCACGCCGGAGGAAACAATGGCCGATTACACAAAGTTCCTCAACATGGTGCATGAGCGACTGCCCAAGACCCGCGTGATCATCACCTCCGTAAAGATCGGCGAAAAGCGGATCGCCCAGATACCTCAGGTACATGAGGTGAACCGCCGACTCAAAGCCTGGGCCGAAGGTAAGGACTGGGTGCGCTATGTGGACTGCACCGCCTACCTGGCGGACGAAAAGGGGCACCCAATCCGTGAATATTACGTCAAGGATCTGCTGCACCTCAGCCCCAAAGGTTATGCCGAATGGACCAAGATCCTTGATCCCATCCTACGGGAAGAATGGGCCAAGGTATCTCAGGGCTGAGCTGTAACTCAGTCAATGAAAGAGCAGATGTACTCGCAAATGCCTGCGCTGATGGCGATGTCGAAGCCCGACTTCGCCGACACGTCGAAGTATTGCCCGGTGCTGTAGGTCGTCTGAGTATCACTGCCGTCCAGCTTCACCACGCATTCACCTGCCACGATCTCCATGCGCTCGGCCTTATCGGTGCCGAAATGGAAATTGCCGGGGTAGATCAGCCCCAGGGTTTTCTTGCTGCCATCTGGAAACAGGATGCTGTGGCTGACCACCTTGCCATCGAAATAGACATTGGCTTTGGCGATGGCGGTGACGTTGGGGAATTCGGCAGGAATGGCGGACATGAGGCGCGCAGAATGTCCAGACTTGAGCCGCGCTCAAGCCCCAGCTTGACCAATCCACCTCATGCCTGCAAGCGGCTCAATTTCGGTTTGAAAGGTTCCGAAAAAGCCGGCTCAAAGTCGTAGCCGCCGGAGAAATCCTCCAGGCTGTCGCCTTCGTTCTTCCCGAAGTAACTCGTCTCGATCAGGTTATAAACGATGTTTCCCACATCCTCCCCGCGATGAATGCCCCACTCGCTCAGAATCGTGAATGCCATCGGGCCATATTCCGCCAAAGCATGCAGACGAACTCCCTCGAGCACTTCCTGACCAGACACATGCTGGTCATCCTGCCCTTCACGAAAGTGCTTCACGGCCACATGCAGAGCGTCCCGCACAAACTCATACGCATGAGGATGATAGCGGGGGTCTTTCTCTACAGCCTGATGAATGGCATAGTGGAAGGGAAGATCGGACATACCAAAAGGGGTGGCGGCACTGGGTAAGCGCCGAACGAGAGGCGAACAACAGCAAATGAAAAGCAAACAGCTTGAGAAGCATAGAACGCCCCTCAAGCTGTGACAGTCGCTCGGTAAATTCAGATCACTGCCAGCCGTGGGCGTCACGGACCTTGATCATGGCGTCCAGGATGTTGTTCCAGGTGCTCGGCGTCTCCAACATTGCATTCGGGAACATGCAACCGTCCCAGCAGATGTGCTGGATGCCACGGCTCTGGGCGTCTTTGAGCCAATAACCAGCGGCTTTGGTGATGTCCAGCTTGCCATTCGGATCGTCAGCGGGGCAGTGTTTTCCCGTCTTGTCGTGGGAACCGGCACCGTGGACCTGGCCGTCATTCTGGGCGACGTGGAAATCAATCGTCCACGGGCGCAGCTTATCGGTCATCTGCTCATAGGCAGCCCAAAACTCGATGTTGCTGTAGCCTTCTTTGACCAAGGCATACTCAGGGGCGTTGTAGCCCAAGGTGTAAAGGTAAGTATGAGCCAGGTCCGCCTGGAAACCAAAGGACTCCGGCATGCCGACACCTTCCAGGACATCCAGCATGTCTTTCCAGGAGTGCATCCCGGCCCAGCAGATCTCCCCTTCTGCAGCCAGACGCTCACCGTGATCCGCAGCGATCTTTGCCGCCTTTTTGAAGGTATCCACGATGCGGGCCGTATTCGCCGTCGGGTTTTCGCGCCATTTGGCCACGCCAAATTCGGCGGAGTCCACACGGATCACGCCATATTTGCGCACGCCATGCTCATTAAAAACCTTGGCGATGCGGCAGGCCACCTTCACAGCATCCAGGAATTTTGCCTGGGCTGCGTCATCGCCCATGGCGGAGTCCCCCACCGTGCCCGGCCAGACCGGAGCCACCAGGGAACCGACATCGAAACCTTTACCGGCGATCAGATCGGCGATTTTTTTGATTTCATCGTCGCTGGCATTGGGGTCCGTGTGAGGGAGGAATAGAAAGTAATCGATGCCGTCGAACTTTTGACCGCCCACGCTGGCGGCGGCTGTCAGGTCCAACATGCGCTCCAGGCTGATCGGGGGCTCCTGCCCCTCCCCGTCACCTTTGCCCACCAGACCGGGCCACATTGCGTTGTGAAGTTTTGGCTTAGAATTGCTCATAGGATTTTAAATCGAGACTGCGAGTTTGTGATGTTAGGAGGTCAAAAAGGAAAGCAAAAAACGATGTCAGGCAAAGCCTTGTTGCTCTTATTCTCCAGTAAAAGATGGCCGTCGCCGGTTACAATAAAACCCTGGAAAGAGACTTGGCTCGAAGATCGCTTTCATCTTACCTTCATTTGCAACGTCATTCCTCTATTATGTCCACACCTGCCGCCACATCCAACTCCAGCACAGAGACCACCCTTTGGAAAGGCCACACCTCCCAGTGGGTTCACTTCTGGTATTACTTCTTCTGCCTCCTCCTCGCCGGGGCAGCCATCGGGGGCATCCCCTTCACCCTGGGCATGTCGGCCATCGGCTTGATCGTCCCGCTGGTCATGTGGATCATCCGCTGGTGGGTGACAAAATGCACCACCTATGAGCTGACGACCCAGCGCCTGAAGATCACCAAGGGCATCCTCAACAAGGACCTGGATGAGTTGGAACTCTTCCGCGTGAAGGACTACTCCATGACCCAGCCCCTGTTCCTTCGCATGCTCGGCCTGGGCCATCTGACCATGGTCACCTCCGATGCCAGCACGCCGACCGTCGCCATCAAAGCCATCCCGAAAGTGGAAGAAGTGCGCGAGATGCTGCGCACCGCCGTCCAGGTCGAACGCGACCGCAAACGCGTCCGCGAACTGGATGTGGACGGCAATGACGGCGATTTGATCTGATCCAAGCGCCTCTGCCTCAAAGGCCCCAACCGGCCCGATACTCGCGACTCCAGAGCTTCTCGCCCTCGGGATTGTCGATCATCTTGCCGGTCTTGGGGTCGCAACGCACCACGGTATTGGTCCGGTAGGCGATGTTGCCCAGGTGGCAGAGCATGGTGCTCTTCTGGCCTTCGTCGATGGGGCTGTTCAGCTTGGCTTTGCCACGGATGGCATCCAGGAAATTACCCATGTGGGCGGGGTCGCCACCGCCGGCGGCCTTGTGGGTGCTGATCTCCTTGCCCTTCGGATCATAGATCGTCCAGGAATCCCGACCGATGCCCATGGTGCCGTTGTCTCCGTAAAAGACGACCTCCGCGAGGGGCTTCTCCGCAGCGCGCGGGTGGCAACTGCTGCACTCCCAGCTCATGCCGGCATGGCCGAAATCATAGACCGCTGTGCCCGTGTCCGGCGTCTCCTGGATGTCGTCATAAAAGTAGCGCCCGCCGTTGTAGGTGACCTTCAGGGGATAGTCGCCCTTGATGCCCCAGCGCAGGATGTCCAGGGTGTGGATGCCGTTGTTGCCCAGCTCGCCATTGCCCCAATGCCAGAGCCAGTGCCAGTCGTAGTGAGCGAATTTTTTGATGTCGTGCTTCGCATCATCCGGCACCGGTCCCTGCCAGAGATTCCAGTCCATGTCCGCAGGCGCAGGCTGCACCGGGGCGCCCACTTCCTTGCGCGAATTGTAGTAGAAACCGCGACCGTAACGCACGGTTCCGATCGCTCCCCCGTGCAGGGATTCGATCGCCTCCTTCATCCAGGTGCGGCGCTGGTTGCCCATCTGCACGACCTTGCCGGACTTCACCGTCGCGGCCACCAGGGCCTCGGCCTCGCCAGGATTCATGCTGCCGGGTTTTTCCACATACACATGCTTGCCCGCCTGGAGCGCCAGGATGGCCATCGGCGTGTGCCAGAAATTCGGCGTGGCGATGAAGACCGCGTCCACTGACTTGTCCTCCAAGATTTTGCGGAAGTCGGTCACACCCTGGCAAGACACCGCCTGCTGGTCCGCCACCACCTTCAGCCCTTTTTCCAAACGGTTCGCGTCCGTCTCCGCCAGGTAGGCGATCTCCACATCCGGCAGCTTCAGCAGCGTCTGCACATGAGCCATGCCGCGCCCCAGCGCCACCACGGCCACCTTCAGTTTTTGACCGGCCTGATCGGCAGCCCGCAGTTGGGTGATGGAGGAAAACGCAGCCGTGAGGCCGAGAGCGGACGTTTGCTGGAGAAGGGTGCGACGATTCATGGCGAACTCAGGTATCGCCCGCGCCGCCCTCCGTCTTGCGCTGCGAATGACACCGGGTCCGATACTTTTCGCACGCGGGTTCGTCATTCGTCACTGTCCCCCACCCTGCCAAACAAACGTCACCGGCTTCTCAATATCCGGGTGCAGGCTCTGATGCACCGGGCAGGCCAGGGCGGTCGCCTCCAGGACTTTGCGGTCGGCATGATCTTCGGGCAGCGGCACTTCGATGATGACCGGCAGGCGGACGATGCGGCGAGGGGCATCCTCGCTCATGTGCTTTTCCACGCTGACCTTCATGCCCGTGATGTCATACCCCTTTTGCTGGGCCTTGATGTTCATGACCGTGGCCATGCAGGTGGCCAGGGCGGTGGCGACGAGGTCCGTCGGGGAAAACGACTCGCCTTTGCCGTGATTGTCCACGGGAGCATCCGTGACAAACTGGTTCTGGGAAGGACCATGGGTGGCGCGGCAACGCAGCCCGCCTTCGTAATCAACAGTGATGGAAACAGCCATGCCCGACCCTACACACGGGCTCGCCCGCTTGGCATGGAAAATCTGCCCGACTGCCAGAAAACGTCTGCCGGAGGCCAAATTATGGCATTTCGCACGGTTCTACCGCACGGTGCAATCATCCCACCGCACCAAAACTTCACCGCGCCGTGCAATGTAACCGTCTCACCATGAGTCGCCACCGTCCCGTCCCCCCGTGCCGTAGCACCACCTCAGCGCCGGTTTTGTATTCTCCACATCCAGGCCAGCATCAGGCCCAGGAAACTCCAGCGCAGCACCACGACCACCGGGTGCGGTTCGGGCACCTGCTTTTCCGGGATGACCTGGATCTCCGGGGTCTTTTCCCCTTCGATCAGCAGCATCCACTTCGCGTCTTTTCCAGCCAGCTTTTCATCCTGCGTCCACAGCAGCACATCATGCGGGTTCTTTTCCTGAACGGCCAGGGCGATGCGGTCCGTGTGGGGACGCCAGCTCCAGATGCCGGTGAGGAGCAGATGGCCCTGCCCGTCCGGTGCGGGGGCAAACGATGCCGGGGCTGCGGGGTCCCACTGGCTGCGCTTTTCGAACTTCAGCGGCTCCAGATCTTCCAGCAGCCGGACCTGCCCGCCCAGATGCACCTGCAGGATGTTATTCACCGCCTCCTGCGCCGTGGCTTCATCCGGGATCATCGGGTTGCCACCGTAATCCGCCGTGATCTCCAGGGTCATGCGGTCCGGTTTCACCTCCAGCTTGGCGACGAGGAACTCACAGGCGTGGCCGAAAACAAACAGGGGGGAGAAAAGAATGACGAAGACCGAATGACGAATGACGGAAGGTGCCCAAGAAAACAGGGGGACCTTGACGGTGCCCCCTGCGCTCTGAATCGGTCTGGAACTTCGCCGGATCATTTCTTGTTCCAGCGCAGCACGCGGCCGAAGAGATTCCACTCCGTCTCCAGGATGTTGCCGTCGTTGTCAAAGGTGATGCCGTGGGGGGAGGTGACGGTGCCCTGGGTCCAGTCCTTGGGCTCCACCTTGGGGGTGTTCGTCTGCTTGTCATTCGCGTTCGCGCCCAGATCGGCCACGAGCTTGCCTTCCTTGTCCCACACGCTCACGCGTCCGGCGATTTCCGCCACGCAAACGAGGTCGTCATGAAAGGACGCGCTGCTGGGGCGGCGCAGGCCTTCTTCGGCAAAGACGCTGATCAGCTTGCCATCCAGATCCAGGTGCAGGATGCGGTTGTTGCCACGGTCACAGGCCAGGATGCGGGCGGGTTCATAACGACGATCAATGAAGATCTTGTGCGTGTTCTTCAGCATCAGCGGCTCCACCGGACCACCAAACACGGTCTTGTATTTGCCCATGCGGTCGAAGACAAAGATCCAGCTCTGGCCGTAACCATCCACCACATAGATGTCGCCATTCGGAGCCACATCGCAGTTGGTCAGCGCCAGTCCTTTGGGTCCGGCTTTGCCTTCCGGGAAGGCGCTGGTCGGGATCTCCAGGACGATGCTGCCGTCCAGCTTGGCCTTGATCACCCGCTTTTCCGCCAGCACGGCGGCGAAGATGTATTCCTGGCCCTCATCCTTGCGGATCACAAAGCCATGCAGGGAGTTCGGCAGAGGCAGCGCCTTGATGAACTTGCCGTCCGGTCCATACACCTGCACGCCCGCATCCTTGTTCTCAGGCCCCTGCACACTGACATAAAAATGGCCCGCGCTGTCGCAGGCGATCTCGCCATGGCCGTTGCCGATGGTCTCCTTGCCCGGAGGCGGCGTGATGAAATTCGGCGCGAATTCGTAGGCCACTTCGGCCACGGCAGTGCCGCCCAAAGCCAGGGCGGTGAGGAGAGAGAGAATAGGATGACGCATAACGAGGCCATTCCAAACGAAGCCACCCGCCCCGGTCAATCACCAAGACATGATGAATCCTGTTTCGTCGTGTGTGTCATCCTGCGGGAGACAGTGATGTCATGAACCAAAAAAGATAAAGCAAAGCGCATTCTAAAATGCTTTCATCAACCCATGACGCCGAACCGCAAACTGGCCTACAATTATTTGCTGTATCAAGCGATGTTGGAGATCCGCCATTTGGAATGGTGGACAAGTGCATGGCCACGATGGCAGTATATCAATCCTCGTTTCTGGGCGAATCAATATCGCCGCATTCGCTACTGTGGAGCCCTCGCAAATGCTCTTCACAATCTGGCAATGTTTTCATCCTATGATTACGATCATTTTGAAGAGGAAACGTTTTGGCGAGGAATGGAGAGCCTGAAAAAACGATTTCCGACTTTGGCTGACAATTATCTGCATCGCTTTGAATGTCGGCTAAACGAACTGGAAAGTGGCACGAGCCCGCAGCATTCCTGGCTGCCAGCATCAACTGAGAATAGTGATGTTTTGCTGACGGATGCCCAACGAAACGCAGCTTTAGACGAGGCCACCTAGACTGAAACAGGTCAGTAGGCTTCACTTCACAGGTTTCCAGTTTATCCAGGCCATCCCCCGGCTTGCAATACCCCTGGCCTGCCCCAACTTGCGCGCGTGCTCCGTCTGCCGCTCATCCTCGCTCTCGCCACCAGCCTGCTTCCGGGACTGCGGGCGCAGACGTTTGAGGACACCCTGGGCTTGCAGCCGAGCTATCTGACGATGCAGGAGGCTCTGCACAAGGTGCTGGAGAAAAGCCTGGATGTGCGGATCGAGTGGCTGAACTGGGCCGTGGCCGATGCGCAGACAGACGGTGCCTGGGGCCGGTTTGAGCCGGCGTATTTCCTGACCTCCACCTGGCGCGAGTCCAACCTGCCGCAGAATGCCCTGGAGTATGTGCAGACGGGCGGGGTCTTTGTGGCGCTGGATGAGCCCAACATGTTCAAGCAGCAGAGCTTCATCAGCCAGACGGGTTTTGAGGGCGTGCTGCCGCTGGGGACTCAGTATCGTCTCTTTGCCAGCCTGGGCGAGTTTCGCAATGACCTGAACCGCCAGACGCCGCCCTCCATCTTTTACCCCGAGTATGCCGCCGCCGTGGGCGTGACGCTGACGCAGCCCCTGCTGCGTGGTTTTGGTTTCGGTGTGAACCTGGCCGAGGTGAAGGTGAGCCGCCGCAACGAGGCCATCGCCGACAATCAGTGGGAGGCACGCCTGCACCGCTCCATCGCCCAGGTGATGCTGGAGTATTACGACCTGATCTTTGCCGTGGAAAACCTGGCCGTGAAACGCGATGTCGTCCTCTTTGCACAAAAGTTGGTTAGTGAAAACCAGAAGCGTCTGGAGGCCGGCCTGCTGTCACCGGCGGATGTGCAGGAGGCCGAAGTCGCCGTGGCCGTGGCCCGGGAGGAGGTCATCTCCGCGCTCAGCTTTGCCGTGGAAAAACAGCGCAGCATCAAGGGTCAGATCCTCGGTTCACTGGAGGAGGGTGCGGGCCTGATCTTCCTGCCCCGCGACTCGCTGCCCATCATCTCTCCACGCACGGACCGCATGCAGCTTTTGCAGACCGCCCTGGCCCGCCGTCCCGATCATCGCGCCATCATCGAGGAGGCCGAGAAGCAGGCCATCGTGGTCAAATACACCCGCAATCAACTGCTGCCACGCCTGGACCTCCAGGCCACGCTCACCGCCAATGGCCTGAGCGGCGACCGCAGCGGCGCGTATCAACGTGCCTTTGACCGGCAGGGCTACGATACGCAGGTCGGGTTTCAGTTTTCCATCCCGCTGGGCAACCGCACCGCCAAGGCCAGCAGCGCCGTGGCTGAGCACCGCCAGCAGCAGGCCATCCTGGGCATCGCGCGGTCGGAGCTGAATGTGTCCGTGGAACTGGACAGCATGATCGCCCAGGTGAAAGCCGCGAAGGCGCGGCTGGAGTCCACCCGTGAATCCGTGCGCCTCAGCGAGCGCCTGCTGGAGACGGAGCAAAAGCGGTTAGGCGAGGGCGTGGCCCGCACCTTCGATGTCCTCAAGGCCCGGAGTTCCCAGGCCGATGCCCGCACCCGCCAGATCGCCGCGCTGGCCGACTACAACAAGGCCGCCACACAACTGTCCCTCATCAGCGGCACCCTGCTGGAGCGCCAGGGCATCCGCCTGGACCGCAGCCGCAAGCAACCCCAGGCCGTGAAGGAGAAACGCTGACACCGCATGGCCGCCCCCACCCCAGAACGTCAGCAGGCCCTGCACGCCCTCTCCACGGAGCTGGCCCGCATCGCCGGACAAAAGGCCAGCGAGGCGGACATACATCAGGCCATCCTACAACGCCTCGTCCATGCTACTGAGGCCCTCGGCGGCGCGGTGTGGCTGATGGCGCAGCGCACGGGCAAAGAAATCTCCCTTCGGTTAGGCGCAGGCATTGAGCTCGACCCCGCCGCCGGTGCCCCCGACACCGAACAACGCCAGCAGACCCTCCGTGCCGCCACGGAGGTCATCCTTTCCTCCCAGCCGCTGGTGCTGATGCCCAGCCCGCCCCATCAAGGCGCGGTGACGCCGGGCGTGCTGCTGAACCTCGGCCCCCATGCCATCATCGGCGCGCCCTTGCGCAGCGGTGATGATCATCTCGGGGCCGTGCAGCTTTGGTTTCCTGCGCAAAACGATCCCAAAAAGCTGGCCGAGATCGCCCTGATGATCCAGGCGCTGATGACCGAACTGGGCCCGCGCCTGCGCTCCCGCCAGATGCGCGAACTCGGTGCCCAAAGTCAGCGTCAGCAACGCCTGCTGCAACTGGCCTCCGATTTGACCGGCATCCTGGATGCTGAAACCGGGGCCAAGTTGGCGACCGCTCATGCACGTGAGTTGTTAGGCATCAACCGCGTCAGCATCCTCGTCCGTGAAGGCGACCGCTGGCGTGTCGTGGCGGTCTCCGGCCAGGACACCATCGAAAAGCGCAGCCGCCTGATGACGGAGATGCTGAGCTTTGTCACCCGCCATGCCAAGGATCATCCCTGGGTGGTCCTGCACAGCGAGGACGAACCCTATTTCCAGGACAGCCAGATGCAGTCCGCCGCCCTGGTGCCCCTGCGTGACGGACCCGAGGGCCGCGTGCTCGGCAGCCTGCTCTGTGAAAGCACCGATGCCGCCACCTTTGGCTCCGCAGGCGCGCCGGGTGATCCCCGCCCGCCCTGCATAGTCATGGCGCAATGGTTGGCCGATCTCTCCGGCAAGGCCCTGAACGCCGCGCTGGTGCATGAGTCCGTGCCTTTCAGTAAGTCCCTGTCCAAGGTCGGACGCTGGCGGCACGAGGCCACCGCCACCCGCAAGCGCCGCTGGTTTTTCAAGACCGCCCTGGTCGCCGCCGTCTTCATCATCACCGCCCTCTGGCCCATGAAAGTCCGCGTGGAGGGGGACTGCACCCTGCTGCCCTTGCAACGCGCCCTCGTCACCGCCGAGGCCCCCGGCCGGATCGAGGAAGTCCTCGTGCGTGAGGGCGACAAGGTGACCAAGAGCCAGATCATCGCCCGCTTGGACACCCGTCGTTTGCAGAGCGAACTCGACTCCACCACCCAGGCCCGCAGACGTCTCGAGGCCGAGGCCGAACGCCAGCGCGGCCAGGGTAAAGAAGCCCTCGCCCGCATCGCCACCTTGGAGGCCCAGGCTCAGGCGGAGATGGAAAAACGCCTGCGTTTGGAGATCGACCTCGCCCAGCTCCGCTCCCCCCTCGACGGCATCGTCATGACCAAGGACGTGCATCTGAAAAACGGCACCTTTTTGCAAGCCGCCGAAGTCTTTGCCGAAATCGCCAGTGTCAATGCCTGGGACCTGCGCGTGGAGATCCCCGAAGCCGACATCAGCCTCATCGAGGAAGCCCTGGACGACGGCACCCCGCGCTCCGTGGACTACCTGCTTTACACCCAAAGCGCCCGCGAACTGCACGCCAGCCTCACCGGCAAACACCAGATCAGCCCCGCCCTCCAGGCCGGTCCCGATGGCGGACGATTCAGCATCACCCTGCCCCGGGTCGAGATCCCGCCCGAACTCCAGCCCCTCATGCGCCCCGGCCTAACCGGACGTGCGAAAATCGAACTCCACCGCCGCCCCGCCGGAGCCGTCCTCCTGCGCAAGTTCACCCGCTGGCTGCGCATGCGCTGGTGGATTTGATCCGGAGTGATGTGGGCACTCTTGCCCGCATTCGGGGTCGCTTTGCCGGTATAAGTGCCTCGCTCACCTGACCGGCCGCACCTCGATCCCGCTGAACTCCGCCCAGCAGGGTTTCTTCGGAGCCCAGGTCTTGTCACCACCGCCATGGAAGGCCTCAAAGTAAAGACCGTCCACGCCAAAGCTGTCCGTGTTGCGCCACTCCATATCCGTTTGCTCCACCATGAGTTTTTCCGCCTGATCCGGCAGGGTGATCCAGACACGCAGGGTGCCGTCCTTTTTTCCAGGCTGGTTCATCGTTACCGCCAGACGCACCTGAACAAGCTGATCCAGGGGAAAGCGGAAATCGGCTGGGAAAGGGAAGCTGTGCCCATAGTCGTCCGGTTGATTCTTGTGATAGATGTAGGCCTCGCCGCGTCCATCACGACGCCACATCAGGCGCGCGGAAAAGCCATTCGTGCCATCTGCGCGCCTGCCGCCGCTGACATTGTCCGGTCCACCGCACAGGCCCGGCAGCTTGCCACCTTTGATGAACTCAAAGTTAGGCCCGAAACGAACCGTGTAGCGCAGTTCCGCCGCCTGATGCGTGCCGATGGGCCAGCGCCAGCCCGCGCCGCCTTTTTCGGGACCGATTTCACCGGGGGCGAAGTTCACGCGCAGAGCCGAAGCCGTGTCCTTTTTCACCAGCTCCACCCGCCCCGGTGCAATGCCGCCTTCGAAGCCACAACCCGGCCAGTCCTTCTTCCATTGGGCCTTGGTATAAGTCCCAGATTCGCCGGACCACTTCACCACTCGCGACAAGTCCTCTGCGATGACAATGGCGGAGACGGAAAAACAAAGCGCACAAACGATGCGGAAGATCATGGGCTTAATCACGCACAGCCGAACGCGGGGAAAAGCGCGAAAACAGAGTCTTTCGTGATTATGTATCACCCAACCTAAAGGAACTAAGCATTGACACCGATGAATGAGTTGAACAAAATCTCGATCATCTCACGATTAAATCTTATGAGGGCCACACTAAAGACCATCCCAGTTTGCTGTTTCACGCTGTTGAGCCTGGGCCTTGTTGCCCACTCCAAGGCGGAGGTGCGCACCTTCACCAGCCCCGATGGTCGCACCCTGCAGGCAGAGATCGTCTCGGCCACAACGGATACGGTCGCACTGAAATTGGCGAATGGTCAGGCTTTAAGCGTGGCGGTGACCAAATTCAGTCCGGCAGATCAGACCTACATCGCCGAATGGGCAAAGGCCAACCCGGTCAGCATCAAATACAATTTCTTCGCGAGTTACACCAAGGACAAAAGAGACAGCAGCAAAAGCTTTCGGGACAATCATGAAATCACCACCGATACCTGGGTCTGCAAGGTTAAGCTGGCCAACAAGTCGGGACAAAACCTGGAAAACCTCAAAGTAAATTATGAAATTTACTTTAGCCAGATCAGCAACAATCAGCCGGTCGTGCGGAAGATGACGGGCAGCACAGCTATCGAGGGGTTGAAAAATTTGGAGGAAACAACGCTCACGACCAAGGAACTGAAGCTGACGACATCCAAGCTCGAGGGAGGTCGTTATTACCTGGATGGTTCCAGACCAAGGCAAAAGGACTCCATTGAGGGGCTCGCCATCAAAATACATCACGCTGGGAAACCCGTATTTGAGTGGGCTTCCTCTGGAGTTCCCAAAGACAAGGCCTCCACAGCCGAGGGCACTACGGGAAGCCTGTCACGATAGTCCTGATTCACTGCGGCCCGGTCACCCCACGCTGAATTTGCACAGGCACGATGGCTTCCGGGATGCGCCTAACTTCAGGGATTTTGAGCTGCTTTTCGAGCTGTTTGATCGCATTGATCATTGTCGGTGGACGCTGGTTTTTGCGGTAGGAGTCCATGAACAAATCATAGGCTTTCTGCCAAAGAACCGAATCTTGAGTCAGTGCATACTGGTAACCTGCGAGGCGACCGTATCGGATGTTTTTATTGAGACGCAGGACCTCCATGTAGCAATCCCCAGCTTTCTTGGGATCGATCACCCGGCGTTCATAGACCTCAGCGAGTGTATTCCAAAGACGGGCGCTGTCCGGCAGCACGCGCAGGCCTTGCTGGAGGATGTCCACACCGCGCTGAATGTGGTCATGATACAGCTTTCCACGGACTGCGGCATTCAACTCTTTGTTATGCAAGTAACTGGAGGCGGCGTTGTAGGCCATGTGCCAGGCGGCCTCGTCCCAGTATTTGTCGTAACTCGGCTGCAGACTGGTGGTGAGCTGAAAGAGACTGTCCACCTTGCCCCAGTTGATATTCGTCCATGCCTCATAGGCCTGAAGATACGTGATGCTGGCGACCAAAGACCGGAGACCGCCAAGAGACGCGGCAAAACCCATCTGGCCGATGCTGTCACGCACACTCATGTCCACCGGCAGGCTCAGAAGCCTGACCTCGCGGAGATAACGCGTGGCGGCCTCTTCCACGGGCAGCTTGACCCCACCCAGGAGCAAAATGACCAGCAGAGCTTGGAGTTTGCGTTTCATTTACAGCTCCTTTTCGACGAACAACAAGTGTGACACGACGCAGTAGCCCACCACATACATCGCGGCGGTGCCCAGCATCACCTGGGTGGCGGCCCAGGTCACCACCTCCCCCTGGATGACGTTTTCCACCACATCGAAGACGCCGAGGTCAGGTGTCAAAATCGCGAGGAGGGCTGTGAATGCCTTTTCAAAAATGGTATCCGTCTTGCCGTTTAGAAAGTAGTCGCGAATCAATCCCTGACCGTGACCGACGATAACAATGCATTTGGCTACCACGATGGTGAAAAGAGTGCTGCTTGCAAAGCAAGAGACCATCTGTGTCATAGCACAGATCACAGCAGCCTTAAAGAAGATGGCCAGCACCCCGAGGTGCAGATTCCAGGTCAGTCCTTGCTTACCGACAATGGTTTCCAACTGCGCCAGATCCTCCGGCCTCTGCGCCCCCAGAGCCTGGATCATCTGGGCCAGCAGCAGTTTTTGCCGCAGCCACAGCACCACGCTGAAGGCCATGTCCATGAGGATCAAACCGGCGCCGATGAGCAGCAGCACGCCGAGCAGTTTTCCCAGCAGGTATTCATAACGCGGCACCGGTTTGGACAGGATGGTGTAGAGCGTGCGGTCCTCCAGATCACGCGGCAGCAGCAGGGCGGTGGCCACCACGCCGATGACGATGCTGAAGACCTGGAGCGCGCCAAAGGACACGTCCTTGAGCTGCTTGAGCTGCTGCTCGGGATTCAGCACGGGAAAGGCGAAACCGGCGGCGACAACGATGACGCTGAAGACCAGCAGGAAGGCCAGGATCTTCATGCGCACAAGCTGGGTGACCGTGGCCGAGGCCAGAGTCCAGATGCGCGCTGGGGAAAAGTTGGAATGGGACATGAAGGCTGAAGATTAGTTTTTCGGTTCTTCCGTGGCTTCCAGAAACAGACGCTCCAGGGTCGTGCGCGGGTGTCCGCTGTGGATCAGCTTCGCCTTGCCATGTTTCTCGATCAGGCTGGATATCTGCGCCAGCAGCTCGGGTGGGGCATCTTCCAATATGAGCTCCGTGTGGTTCTCCACGGCGATCAGTTCATCCACCCGGCCCTCCCGCATCATGCGGCCATGGGCCATGATGCCGACGCGGTCACAGACCTCCTGCATCTGCTCCAGCAGGTGACTGGTGACCAGCACTGTGATGCCCTGTTTTTTGAATCCCAGCACCAGGTCGCGGATCTTGCGTGAGCCTGCCGGGTCCACGCCGGCCGTGGGTTCATCCAGAACGATCAGGCGCGGCCGGTGCAATAGAGCCTGCGCAAGTCCCAACCTTTGCAGCATGCCTTTGGAGAAACCAGCCACGCGCCGATCCGCCGCATCCTCCAGGCCGGTCAGTGCCAACATTTCACGCGCCCGGTCTTTGAGATCCTGGCCTCCCATGCTGCACAGGCGGCCATAAAAATGCAGCGTCTCCAGGCCGTTGAGATGCTTGTAGAAATAAGGGTTCTCCGGCAGGAATCCGACGTCACGTCGGCTGGCCACCTCAATGCTTGGCCGACCAAAGATCGTGGTCTTTCCCTGCGTCGGTGCGAGCAGGCCCAGGATGACCTTCATCGTCGTGGATTTGCCGGAGCCATTTGGACCAATCAGGCCATAGACCTCCCCTGATTTCACTTCCAAAGACAGATCACGCACAGCCACAAAGGCCTTTTTTCCCAAGCCCGCTTTAAAAACCTTCGTGAGGTTCTCCACGGTCACGGCAGGGGTCGAAGGGGCAGAATCAGACATGGTTGTTCTTTTAATGAAGGAAAGTCATAGGATGTGTCAATCGGCATCCACTGAATCTGACTCCGAGACGATCCACTGCGTTCTATTTTTCCGGGCTACAGTTCAGATTTCTTGTCCAAAACCCGAGTTATCTAGCCTATCTTCATTGAATGGCTGACGACAAGACGACGATCTTCCTGGAGTTGCTGACAGCGCATGAGCGCTCGCTCTCTCTGTATGTCCACGGTCTGGTGCCGCGAGACAGTGAGGCGGAGGACATCCTGCAGCAGACGAAGTTGCTGCTGTGGAAGCACTTCGATGACTTCACCCTGGGGACTAATTTCATCGCCTGGGCGCGGAAGACGGCTTTTCACCAGATCCTGACCCACCGCCGCCAGAAAAAGCGGGAGCATCTCCCCCTGGACGAAGAAGCGCTGGAGGCCCTTGGCCACGCCATCTCGGAACTGGCCAAAGAAGGCAGTGCCCGGCAAGACGCCCTGCGCACCTGCCTGACCAAACTGCCCACGGAGCACCGGCAACTGGTGCATCTGCGTTATTTTGATGACTTGGAGATCGACCAAATCGCCGAGCGCGTCAGCCGCACGGAGGCTGCCGTTTACCGCGCCCTCAGCCGGGTGCGCATGACCCTGATGCAATGCGTGCAAAAACAATTGGAGGCCCTTCCATGACACCTGAAGAGACCTGGCACTGGCTGGAACTATGGGAACGCGCCCGCGACCACGCCCTGACATCTGAAGAGGAGGCAAGCCTCAATGAGACACTAATTCACAATCCCGAAGTGCGCACCCTCCTGGCCCAAGCGGCCCTTTTGGAGGCGGAACTGCGCGTAAACCCTCCGGGCGAGGCCGACCAGGGGCTGGCAACCGTGAGCGACCTAGCCGGGAGAAACCGCGGGTCCAAGCTCGCCTCCGTTCTCCTACCCATCGCCGCCGCCATCGTCTCCGCCGGGGCTGTGTGGCTGCTGGCGCGTGAACCCGCCCCCGTGGCCACTTTAACCAAGGCCGGTGCCTGCAAATGGGGCAACAGCGCCCTGCCCACGCTGGAAGGCTCCAGCCTGCAACCTGGGATGTTGGAACTGCTGGACGGCATCGCCACCCTGACCTTTGCCAGTGGTGCGGAAGTCGCCCTTGAGGCTCCTGTGACGCTGGAGGTCATCTCCGCCATGGAATGCCGAGTGAAGAAAGGCACGGTAGTCGCCGAGGTGCCTGAACGAGCCAAAGGCTTCACGATCCACACGTCCGAAACGAAGGTGGTGGACTACGGCACCCGCTTTGGCGTCAGTGCTGGGGAGGACGGCAAATGCTTGGTCCACGTCATCGAAGGCCTTGTGGAAGTAGAACGAGTCGGGCAAACCGGCCGCAAAGAGTTGCGCGCCGGACAACGCGTGGACTACGGCGGCTTCATCCAAAGCGCCGCCGACCCGGACGCGGACAATAACAACGAGCAACCCGAGCCTGGCCGTTGGCTGCCCGGCCCGATCAATGACCTGGGGGATGGCTGGCAGATCCTGACAACCGGCTTTGGCCGCGGCAAGGACTCCTGGATTCAGTCGAACCTGAAGCAAAACGTGACGGGGCGGGAGTCCTATCTGCGTATCAAACATACGACCCATGACAACAACCTGGACCGCAAGGCCTACGTGGCTTTTGACCTAGCGCGGTTTGCCGGAAAGCGCATTGCTGAAGCGGAATTCAGCCTGCATGTGGAGCCCAGCGATCTGGGCTTTGCCTCCCTGGTGCCGGATGCCGTTTTCACCGTTTATGGGCTCACGGACGAGACGCAAGACGCCTGGAGTGAAAAGGAGCTTCACTGGTCCCACGCACCCGCTCACACCCTTGCCCCAGAACACCGCATCTGCACTGTCGTGGAGCAAGCCCGGAAGCTGGGGCAGTTCACAGTGCCGCAAGGAACCACCCGGGGTGCCTTCACCCTAAAGGGACAGGCCGTGGCCGACTTCCTGCGCACCGATACCAATGGCCTGGCCACCTTCATCATCATCCGCGAGACTGATGAAACCGCCCGCAACGGCCTGGCGCATGCGTTTGCCAGCAAGGAAAACACGCGCAATACGCCGCCCATGCTGAAAGTGCGTGTAGAAGATTGAAGCGGGCCTGACAATAAAGCCTCGGAATATTCACCCGGCGGTGTTGCCTTTGCCATCGGCCAAGGCTTAAATTCCACCATGAACCGTGAAGTCGTCGAGGCCCAAGTGCGTGCCGTCCTACCCCTGGACGGTAGTTTTGCCGTTTTCCTCGGCAACAGCGAAAAGACCTTTGTGATTTATGTGGATGAATCCGTGGGCACGGCTATCTCCATGTTCATGCGAGGCATCGCCAAAGATCGTCCGTTGACACACGATCTGTTAGGCAGTGTGCTTCTGGCGTTTGGTGCCAAGGTGGAGCGGGTGATCATCAATCATGTCGAGGGCACCGTCTTTCATGCCCGCATTATCCTTTCCGCCTCCAACGAATTGCATCAGCGCAAGCTCATTGAGCTGGACGCCCGCCCGAGCGACAGCATCGCCATGGCGGTACAGCAGGGCGCGCCTTTGTTCGTCGCGCGCAAGGTTTGGGACAGCGTCGAAGATGTCACGGACACGCTGGCAGAGATTGAAAAACGTGGCCTCGAAGACACATCAGTGGCTGAACAAACAGGCGATGAAGAGGACGACGAACTGGAGGAAATCGATCCCGATGATTTGGACCTCGAAGCCCTGGAAGGCCTTACCCTCGAAGACGACGATGAAGAAGAGGATGACGACTATGACGACGGCTACAGCGGCATGGACGATGACGACGACGAAGGTGAAGAGTGGAAGAAGAAATAGGCAGAACCTATCGGAACGTCACTTCTCCGCCAGATAGCGGTGCCTCTGCATGCCCAGGGAGGTGGGGAACAGCACCGCCACGGAAAAGGTCACCACCGTGCCGAAGAAGATCCGCCAGGGGAATTCCACCACTGGCATCCAGGCCGGACGCGGGATGCCCTCACCCAGACTCAGAGTGGCCGCCAGCCCCTGGTCCAGACCGCTGAGGTAGGCCACGACCAGGAACCCGGCCAGCATGCCCAGGCCGTTGCCCAGGTCGTTGCCACGGGTTTTCGTGAACAGTCCGACCATGAAAACACCAAGCAGCGAGCCATAGGTATAACCAAAAACACCGAGAATGATCGGAATGATGCGCAGGCTGGGGTTGTGCGCTTTCACCCACGCCGTGCCCAGCGCCACCGCGATGAGCAGGACGGCAAAAAGGACGGTGCTGAAACGCAGCACCCGCACCTGGCCCGCATCGGTGGCAGGCTCGCCAAACCAGCGGAAGTGGAAATCACGGGCATAACTGGTGGCCAGCGAGTTCAGCGCTGTGCTAAGTGAGCCCATCGCAGTTGCCAGCACCCCGGCCACCACCAGCCCGCGCAGCCCCTGCGGCATCACATTGAGAATGAAGTAGGGGAATACCTGACTGCTGTCCACCGCGCCCTTGGCGTTCTTTGGCAGCAGCTCGGACGGATTGGCCTGGAAATAAACATAGAGCAGGATGCCGATGCTCAGCACCATGAAGTTGACCGGGATGTCGCAGACGCCGGACAGGATGGTCGCCATGCCGCTCTGGCGTTTGTTTTTCGCGGTCAGCATCCGCTGTACCATGTCCTGATCCGTCCCGTGTGTGGCCAACGTCACAAAGGTGCTGCCGATGAAGGCCGCCCAAATGGTGTATTCCGTTTCCAGGATGCCTTTCACCCAGCCCCAGGCCCCCGGATGAGCGGGGTCGGGCCTGCCCCAATCAATCATCGTGGGTTCCTGGATGGCCGCCTGTAGGGCAGGCCAGCCTCCGGTATGACCCAGTAGATACCAGAGCGCAAACCCCAGCGCGGCGAACAGTACGCCGATCTGGATCACATCCGTCCAGATGACAGCGCGGATGCCGCCCAGCGTGGTGTAGATGGCCGTGAGAACGGTGATCCCCACCAGCGCAGCCGCATACAGCCAGAACTCCTGCATCGGTGTTGTGTCCGGATTGACAAACAGCTTCCACCCCAGCACCAGGATGACCGTCGGCACCCACAGGCGTGAGCCGCTGGCCAGCAGCCGGGTGATCAAAAAGATCCCCGAGGCCCAGCGCCGCGTCAGCGGGCCAAAACGGATGCCCAGAAACTCATACACGCTCACCACCCCATATCTGTAATAGGCAGGAATGAACACGGCGCTCACCACTAGCCGCGCCAGTAGATACCCGGCCATGAGCTGAATGTAAGTGTAGTTTCTCAGCGCATAGCCTTCCCCGGGCGCACCAAAGAAAGTGCCGGCACTGATCTCTGCCGCCAGAATGGATGCTAAAACCGCCCACCAAGCGATCTGCCGGTCACCCAGCGCAAAGCCTTCCATGCTCCCGCTCTTGCTGCGTTGAGAGAGGCCAATGCCAATGATGATCCCAAAGTAGGCAAGGATGACGAGCGCGTCGATGAGGTAAGGCATGGCTGTAATCTCGCAGGTTAAGGCCGAGGCCGCCAAACGATTTGTGAGCGGTTAACGGAAGCTCTTCGCGAAGTCATCGGCGCTGGCCTTGGCCACCACCTTGGTCTTCTGGAAAGTGCTCGCCTCGCCTTTTTCGATGAGGATGCGTTCGTAATCGACCGCACTCATCGGCAGCTCAATAGCCTTGTCCTGCCAGGTTGAAAGCAAGATGGAATTGGCCAACTCCACACTGTAGATTCCTTGCTCGGCAGGGCTGAGCAGCTTCTCCCCCTTGAGGATGGCATTGGTGAAGTTTTGGAGAATCTCCACATGTTGCCCGCCGGTTTCCGAGACCGGGATCTCAATGTGCCAGCTCTCCGGCATCGCAAAGGCGGCCTCGGCCTCCATGCAGAACTTGCTCATCGGCGTCCGATTCCGTTGGAAGTGGATCTTTGATCCATCCGTGACTGTGAGACGACCGTTTTCAGCCGAGATTTCCAGCTTGTTCACGCCAGGGGCCTCACCTGTGGAGGTCACGAAAGTGGCTGTGGTGCCGTTTTCATACTGCATGACAGCGGTCACATCGTCCTCGACCTCAATCTCATGGAAGCGACCGAACTGGCAGAAACCACGCACAGTTTTAGGCATTCCGAACATCCACTGAAACAGGTCCAGGTTGTGTGGGCACTGATTCATGAGCACGCCGCCACCCTCCCCCTTCCAGGTGCCGCGCCAGCCGCCTGTCGCATAGTAGTAATTCGTGCGGAACCAGTTCGTCACTTCCCAGTGGACGCGTCGGATCTGGCCCAATTCGCCGCTGTCGATCAGGTCCTTGACCTTCTTGAAGCAGGCATTCGTGCGCATGTTGAACATGGCCGCAAAGATTTTGCTCTTGTCCGTGTGAGCGGCGATCAGGCGCTCACAGTCGGCTTTATGAACAGAGATCGGCTTTTCAACAAGTACGTGGAGACCGTTCTGGAGAGCCTCGATACCGATCGTGGTATGGCTAAAGTGGGGGGTGCAGATCAGGATGGCATCAATCCGTCCGGACTTGATCATAGCGCTGACATCCGTGAAAGGCTGCTCGCCTTCGAGCTGTGAGGGAAGTGTGCCCACGCTCTCACACATGGCGGTGACGCGGAGTCCGGGCACTTTGCCCGCGCGAATGTTTGCGAGATGGGCCTTGCCCATGTTGCCAAGTCCAACGATGCCGAGTCTGACGGTTTCCATAGAGGCCACGAGGCTAGCGAGGCGTTTCGCGATGGTCAACACCGATAAAGTCACCGGATTTGGTATTGCAGATTCCTTTAAAAATGGCAAAGGGCTGTGGATGGCAGCAAAAGGTACACTTCTAGTCACAGGCGGTGCAGGTTACATCGGCTCTCACACCGTGAAGCATCTCCTGACTCTCGGAGAAAAGATCGTCGTCTTGGACAATCTCGTTTTCGGACATCGCGAGGCATTGCCTTTGGATCACGTGGCCTTTGTGCATGGGGATATGAGTGACGCCCAGTTACTGGAACAACTCTTCACCGATCATCAGCTCGAGGCCGTCCTGCACTTTGCCGCCTTTGCCTATGTGGGTGAATCCGTCACTGATCCTCTGAAATACTATCGCAACAATTTGGCCGCCCCGCTGGTGCTCTTGGAAGCCATGCAGCGCCATGGCTGCAAACGATTCATTTTTTCCTCCACCTGCGCCACTTACGGGAACCCGGTTTATGTACCGATGGATGAAGATCATCCGCAGTCCCCGGTGAACCCCTATGGTGCCTCCAAATGGATGCTGGAGCGGGTGCTCAAAGATTGTGATCATGCCTGGGGCCTCAAAGCCGTCTTCCTGCGCTATTTCAATGCCAGCGGCTGTGACCTGGCAGGGGAAATCGGTGAAGATCACGATCCCGAAACCCATCTCATCCCGCGCATCCTGATGGCAGCCACCGGTGAGATCGAAAACATCACCGTTTTTGGCACCGACTACCCAACCCCCGATGGCACCTGCATCCGGGACTACATTCATGTCAATGACCTTGCCAGTGCTCATGCCCTGGCTCTGGATTATCTGCGTGCCGGAGGGGAAACCACCCCTGTCAACTTGGGCACAGGCCGCGGCTTTAGCGTCAATGAGATCATCAAAACAGCGGAAGCCGTGACAGGTAAAACGATTCCTGTCAGCTACGGTCCCCGCCGTGCAGGTGATCCGCCGGAACTGATTTGCCAACCCGCCAAAGCCAAAGCCGTCCTGGGCTGGGAAGCGGCACACAAGGACCCACGCGAGCACATCGAAAGCGCTTGGAAATGGATGACTGGCCCTCGCAAGGGACGCTATGTGGACTGACTGTTTTGGAAAAACTTCCGATCTCGGTGACAAGCTGGGCCTTATTGCACGGCCAACCATCCACCACATAATCCCGAAACTAATCTGCGAAGTGATCGGCATACTCATGCTAATCATCACTCTCCTCTCCTGAAAATCTGGTGCCTAGCACCGGCTGTAACAAGGGTTCGGGCCGGTATCTTGGGTGTGCTTCTTCTTATATCTATGCTGTCTGAGCAGATAGATTCCACGATTGACTCTGCACTTGGAGTTCGTTCATGCTTTTTGCTATGACCTCCCGTCGCTCCTTTCTCACCAAGGCCACCACGGCTTCTTTTGCCTTTTCCGCGCTGCCTCTTTTGGGCCAGGAAGGGAAAAAATTCCGCACTGCGATCATTGGCAGCGGCTGGTGGGGGATGAATATCCTGCGCGAGGCCATCGCCTCAGGTCGAATCAAAGTCGTCGCCCTCTGTGATGTGGATGAAAATGTCCTGATCAACGGCATCGAAGACGTGAAGTCTGAAAGCGGTGACGAGCCGAAGGGTTACAAGGACTATCGTGAGATGCTGGCAGAGGCAAAACCGGACATCGTCATCATCGCAACGCCGGATCACTGGCACGCCCTGCAAACCATCGCCTGCTGCAAAGCCGGGGCTCATGTCCTGGTCGAAAAACCAACCGGACACACAATCAATGAAAGCCGTGCCATGGTCAAGGCGGCCAAGGAGTCTGGAGTGGTCGTGCAGGTCGGCCTGCATCGTCGCATCGGCCCGCATCATGTGGAGGCCATGAATTTCCTGAAGTCTGGGAAAGTCGGCAAAGTCGGCATGGTGCGCCTGTTTGCCGATAGCAAAGGCGGCCCCGAAATCCCAAAACCGAACAGCAAAGTGCCCGAAGGCATGGACTGGGAGATGTGGTGCGGACCGGCCCCGATGCGCCCTTTCAACACCAAAATGCACCCCGGCGGCTGGCGCAGTTTCCTAGATTACGCCAACGGCACCATGGGTGACTGGGGGGTGCACTGGCTGGACCAAGTCCTGTGGTGGAGCGGTGAAAAAGGCCCCAAGAAAGTCTTTTGCACTGGAGGCCGACCGATCTTTGGCGAGGCTATCCTTAATGATCAGGAGCAGACCACCGATGCCCCTGATCATCAGGTGGCCACGTTTGAATTCGAGCAATTCACCGCCGTCTGGGAACACCGCAAATTCGCCGAGAATAACAACGAGAAGCACAAAATCGGCGCTTACTTTTACGGTGAAAAAGGCGTGCTGCACATTGGCTGGCGGGATGGCTGGACCTTTTACCCCGTCAACCCCAAAGAAGCGCCCAAGCACGGAGACCACCAACTCCAAGAGCCGGATGGACATAACATCGCGCTCCTGTGGGAAGACTTCATCAAAGCCATCGAAACCGGTAGCAAACCCGTCGCCGACATCGAGAGCGCCCATCGTTCCAGTTGCCTGCCCATGTTGGGCATGCTGAGCTGGAAAGCCGGACGCAGCATTCAGTGGGATGCCGAGAACGAAGAAATCATCGGTGATCCAGAAGCCAGCAAGCTCCTGAGCCGACCGTATCGAGCCCCGTGGGAGTATCCAAGCATCTAAAGATTAAAGATCTGCATCGGGTCGATTGCCGACCACGGCCACGACTTCCGCCAATTCTCCGCCGCGCAGAAGGGTGATCTTTGCCTGTGTCCCCGGCTTCAATGAAAGGATGATTTTCAGCAATTCACTGGGCGTGCGAAAAGTGCGGCCATTGATCGCGGTGACCACATCTCCCACCACTAAACCAGACTGTGCGGCGGGGGACTGCGGATCAAGGTCTGTGATGTAGGCACCGATGACGGAGGTGCCGATCCCTGCATCGATGCGCACGGCTTCTGCATTCAGCTCAAGCCCAAGGTATCCCCCCATGGCCCCCACTGTGGCAGCCCCTCCCTTGGCTTGGGACAGAATGGCATCCACCACCATCTTCGCATCATTCGCCGGTACCGCCAACCCCACCCCCTGCCAGGCGCGCACATTTTCATCCCCACGATAAATGGCCACGTTGATGCCAATCATTTCCCCCCGGATATTCACCAAGGGTCCGCCCGAATTGCCCGGATTGATCACCGTGTCCGTTTGCAGGTAATCGAGCTGACTGTCACTGAGATGCCGATCACGCGCACTGATGATGCCCTGCGTAACCGTTCCGCTTAGGCCGAATGGATTTCCCACGGCAAACACCAATTGTCCGACGCGTGCTTCATCTGAATTGGCAAATTTTAGCGCAGGGAAATCTTTCTTCCCGCTTTCGATTTTAAGGAGGGCAATATCACGCTCTTTGTGCGCGCCCAGGACCCTGGCGGGATACTTGTTATTATCATTCGTGGTGACGATGACCTCGCTCACATCGGCAATGACATGGTAATTCGTCACCACATGTCCTTCTTTGGAAATGATGGCCCCAGAGCCCAGACCAGGGATGATTTGCGCCCTCCCGCTCACAATGCCGAAGAATGGATGCCATGCGGTCTGTCCCCGGCGCACTGTTTTGGTAGTGACACTGACAACGCTCGGCAAAACTGCCGCAGAAAGCTTTGAAAACTCCTCGTTCATCGCGCTGAGGATCTTCACATCATTCAGATCCAGTCTGGGAGCTGCCTGCGGCGTGAATTTTTCCTCCTTCGGCGATTCTCCCCGCAAAAAGTTCAGCAGACCATAACCCTCCTGACCGCGACGCCAGAGGGAGAAAACAAGCGAGGCCACAAGAAAAACGGTGATGGCAAAAACAAGACGGCGGAGTGTTTCCATGAATATCCCCAAGATGCCCAACTGCAACGTGAAGGCAAGATAGTGCCTGTGTCTTCTTTTCGGCCGTTCCATTCATGGATGCTTTCTCTCAACTTTGATAAAGAAGACACAACGCTTTCATGTTCAAGGTTGTCAGAAGCTATTGCGTCTCATAAATTCCCCAAGAGCCTGCCTCCTCATGACTCACGATCCAGCCCCGGACCACGGTGGGCCAGCCCTTTTTGGCAGCTCAGGGAAACGCATCTTCCCCTTTTCCAAGGCCACTCGTGAGACCAACCGCATCGGCCTGATGCCCACAGAAGGCTGGCGAAAGCGGAATCTGCAATTTTTGGGTGAGATTCTCATCCCCTCCCTCCTAAGCCCGCGCAAACCAGGCCGAGTCATAGATGGCGTGCCTCTGGTCGCTGCGAATGAGATCGGTGTTACTTGGTTGGGCCATGCGGGTTTCTTTGCGCAGATTTCGGGGGTCAATATTCTCATCGATCCCAACTGGGCCCTCTGGCACGGGCCGATCAAACGCCTGCGACATCCCAGCGTCTGGGCCAGTGATCTGCCCCCCATAGACCTCGTCCTGGTCACCCACGCCCATTACGATCACCTGCACCTGCCCAGCCTCCGCCGAGTAGCCCGCGGACAACCCATCATTGTGCCCAAAGGTGTTGGCAGCATTGTCAAAAAAGCCGGGTTTGGTCAGATCGTGGAATTGGAAACTTGGCAGAGGGCCAAGTTCCGGGATCTGCACATCATGCTAACACCGGCGCGCCACTGGGGAGCACGCATGATTCATGACACCCATCGCGGTTTTGGTGGTTACCTGATCACATCACCCGAGCGTAGCCTCTTCCATTGCGGAGACAGCAGCATGTTTGACGGGTTTCAGGAGATTGGCAAACGAGCCGACATTGATCTGGCTCTCATGCCCATCGGTGCCTACCAGGCACCGAGCGGTCGCCCCGTCCATATGAACCCGGAGGAGGCTTTGGATGCTTTCGCAATGCTCGGGGCAAATCACATGGTGCCCATGCATCATGACACTTTTCCTTTGGGCGGTGAGCCCATCCACGAGCCGGTGGAAAGACTCACTCATGCCGCCCATGCGCGCCAGATTCAGGATCGCGTGCGCATCCTGCATGAAGGCGAATCGGCGATGTATTGACGGAGGGTAAACCCATGACACAGCTCACCCTCATCGCTGCCGTATCGGCCGATGGTTTCATCTCCGCAGACAAAGGAGTGCCGTGGAGCCTGCCGAAAGACCGCGACCACTTCCGTGCCTACACACGTGGCAAATGGTTATTGTTAGGCCGTCAAACTTATGAAGAGATGCTGGGCTGGTTCTCCGATCACCATCCTTTGATCCTCAGCGAAAATCCAAAATTCCTGCCCTTTCTAGGTGAGCGTGTTCATTCGGTGAGTGATGCACGGCGGTGCGCCAATCAAGCTCAACAGCAGGAGTTGGTCGTCTGCGGCGGAGGTCGTGCCTATGCAGCCGCCCTGCCTGAGGCAGATCGTCTGGTAATCACCCATGTCGATCACCTCTTGGGAGGCGGCGTTCCTTTCCCCGCCTTCAGCAAACAGGAGTGGGAGCCCGTGACACGGGATGCCCATGCACGTGATGATTTTCACGCCTATGATTTTGCCATCGTGACCTATCAGCGGGTGAAATATTACCAGGACGCAGCTTGACCAAGCTGCGAGTTGCACAAAGACAGGCTGCGAACGATCCTAGGATCATGAACCGGCTGAGCACAGCCCTGCTATTCAGTCTCTGCCTTGGCCTCACTGCCGAAGCGGTGGGGCAGAATCTGCCTGCGGCACCGACCGGAGGGCTGCTTGATGACACACGTGCGCTGACTGCAGAGGCAAGGACCGAGCTCATCGCAGAAATCGCCATCTGCCGCAGCGCTATTCAGGCCGATGTCTGGTTCGCAGCCAGCACCTTCTTACCTTCCAATCAAAACATTCGGCTTTATGCCCAAACATTACGCCAACACTGGAGCGCCCATCAGAACGCCATCCTGCTGGCCTATGACCGTTCCAGCGATTCTCACACCCTGTCCTTTTCACCAGGGCTTTGGCAGAAGTATCCCTCGGCAGAAATCATCGGCATCATGCAACGCACGGTAGCGATCATGAATGAAAAAAAACAACCTTTGGAAGCCAGGCTCACCCAATCTCTGCGAATGGCCCTTCAGCGTTTGCAGTCTTTGGAAAAAGAACGTCTGCAATCTCAAGTCACCCTTTCAAAACATCATACTCGCCTCGCTCAAAGCTTCGCCATCACCATGGCGGGCGGCGCTTTGATTCTTGGCCTCATCGGCATTGCAATTCGGCGGCGAGATCAAAAGGCGGCGTGGCAATCTTCCTTTCCTGATGTGCAGGTGGGCATTCGCTTTGGGGCAGCACACGGGGGTGGCGTCATCGTCCAAAAGCCTCCTCACCAAGCGGATTAAAGCACCTCTCCCGACGATCCAATCGTGGAGATAGGATCGTGTTGAATTCAAAAATCAGTATTCCTCTTCCTCAGTCTCCTCCGGCCCGCCTACGCTCGGCCACTCGATACCGAGCTTTTCCATCATTGCCTCCACCGTTTTAAGATGCTTCAGGGGAAGCTTCTTGCGCTGGTACTTTCGGAAAAGCAGATCGTGAAGTTTTAACCAAGTTTCAGCCGTGGGTTGCATCGGCATCCAGGCCTCGCCATCAGGATGGGCTAGGCGGAAAAGCCATTCACGTGAGTTCCAGTGGGCACGGATGTATTGCTTTCGCCCGTCTTCCAGGCGTTCATGCCATTCATGGATTTGGTTTTTGGTCATTGAGAGCGTCCAGGATGCGCTAGTATCGCCACCATGCAAGCTGCCAACGCCAGCCCCACCTCCGCCCTGCCCAAGCTTTTGCTTTATCTCGCCGCCGTCATGCTGGGCGGGGCGCTGCTCGCACCTGCCCTCTCTGACTTGGGCCAGTGGGCGAAAAGCTGGCTGGCTGACAGTACCGGCGGCCCCGGTGCATGGCTGTTGAGCGAGATCAAACGTGCTCATTTTTCCCGATATTTTAACCGCGCAGTGCTCGTCAGCGCGATCGTCTTCATCTGGCCCTTTCTGCACTGGGTGCAGTTGGACCGCAGCCTCTTGCCGGTTTGGAGGCCCTGGGGTTCCGGCATCAGACAATGGCTCCTCGGCTTCTCGCTTGCCGCAGGTTTGCTGCTGATCCTGGGTTTCATCTTTTTGCAAATGGGTGCCTATCAACTGCGCCCCAACCCCAAGTGGTTGAAATTGGGCGAGCCCATCACCGCCGCCCTCGGCGCGGGCATCATTGAGGAGTTTTTCTTTCGTGGCCTTCTTCTGGGCCTGCTCCTCCGCACCATGAGCACGCGCAGCGCCCTGATCGCAGGCACCTTTGTCTTTGCCCTCGTCCACTTTCTCAAGCCACCGGAGGGATGGCAAATCGCCGACTCCGAAGTCACCTGGACCAGCGGTTTCCTCGTCCTGCGTCAAATCGCCGCCGGATTTGGAGACGTGGACTTCCTCATCGCCGAATTTGCCACGCTCTTCGCCGTCGGTTGGGTCCTCGCACAAGCGCGCATGAAAACCGGCGCTCTCTGGGCCGGCATCGGGCTGCACGGCGGCTGGATCTTTGGCCTCAAATACTTCAGCGCCCTAACGGCTTACAAGGACGGCTGGCTGCCCTGGATTGGCAACAACCTGAAAATCGGCCTCATGCCCTTGGTCGTCGTGCTATTCACCGGCTGGCTCACACTCAAGCTTCTGCCCACAAATCGTTTGCAGGGGACGCGCCGAGAGGGAACATAATACAGCACCTCCTTGCCGGAGTGGCGGAATTGGTAGACGCGCCAGACTTAGGATCTGGTTGGGTAACTAGTGCAGGTTCGAGTCCTGTCTCCGGCACCACTGCCCTTCAAGCTACGAAGGGCAAAGAATCGAAACGCGGACCCAACTGGGCACAAATGGCGGTTCAGGCACGGATCGCTAGCCCCCAGTCGGGCCTTTCTGTGATGGGCTTATCTGAGAAGGAGACGCCGACGAGCGCCTCGATCTGCGCACGCGCCTTCTGGGACAGCGTCCGCGACTTTACCTTTTCCGGTTCCAGGAATTCTTTTCGCAACTGGGTTCTCTCGCGTGCAGTCAGTCCTTTCAGCCAAGCTTCCAGGCGTTGCTGAGCATTCAATGCCTCGGGGCAGGAACTTCCATAAATGATGGGTTGGAGATTCATAGGGGGTGCGGATTACACGTTCAATTGAACACTTAACATAGGCAACTCAAGCCGAAAACTACTGTTCAGAGAAATTCGGGAGGGCGCGGGAGAAGTCCGGTATGCATCTACCGCAGACACTTTTTAAATTCCTACTTGATCAGAATGAATTCGAGATTAAATCATACCATCCGAGTGTGATTTAATCTTGTGCCGATCCGACCACGGAAGGCGGAGCCCCTCTCTCCGAACCCATCAGCCGTTGTCATGAAAGTATCCGTTTCTCTTTTCCCACGTCATCAAGGCATTGCCCTGGTGACGGTGATTTCCCTCGTCGCGCTGATGACGGTGCTCATCGTCGCCATGCTTTCCATTTCCCAGACGGAGTTGAAGTCTGCCCATGTCAGTTCGGACGGGCAGCAAGCGCGCCAGCTTTCCGATGTGGCGGTGAACATGGTCATCTCCCAATTGCGCAAGGCCACCGCTCAAAACACGGCGGCAGGCGGCTGGGAGGCCTGGGCCTCGCAGCCAGGACTTGTGCGGCGTTTTTCCACCAGCGGCCAGACCCAGGCGGCCTACAAGCTTTACTCCAGCCCAGTGCTGGTGCTGCGGCAGGCGGGCAACATTGAAAGCCATCTCCTGGCGGATGCTGTCCCCGGCGACTGGCAGGACCATCCCCACCGCTACGTGGACCTAAACCGCCCCGTCGTCAGGACGACCCCGCAGGGCCAGCCGCTGCTCCTCTTCCCCATCCTCGATCCGCGCGCTCAATCAGAGACCACGAACAGCATCGGTGGCTTCTCCTATCAGGAGCAAAACCTTACGGGCAATCCGGTAGGCGGAGTCCGCACGACAGGCGGCGACAGCCAACGCGTGCCCATGCCGGTGGAGTGGCTTTATGTACTGAAAGACGGCTCCCTCGGCTCCCTGAACGGCCAGGATGAGTTCGTCGGCAGCCTGGCAGCCACCACGGCCAACCCCATCGTCGGTCGCTTGGCCTTCTGGACGGATGACGAATCCAGCAAGGTCAACATCAACACGGCCTCCGAGCCGACGCCTTGGGCCATGCCTACCTTCTTTTACGATCAGGATGCCGGTTATGCCCGCTACCAGCCTGTAGGCGGCGAATTTCAGCGTTATCCTGGCCACCCGGCCACAACGGCCCTGAGTCCCATCCTCTTTCCCGGACAGGTGCCGACCACGGCGCAAAAGGAATCCATCTACGACCTCGTGCCCAAGATCGGCTCGGGCGGCAGCCGGGCAGGAACCCGGGCTTACAGTGACCCGGACATTGCCGCTGTGGCGCTTTCAGTTCATAAAAAAGAGCGGCTGTATGCCAGCCTGGACGAACTGTTGCTGAGTGAAAATCGCACGCCCAATACCCTGGGTGATGGCACTCTCACGGCCGATAGGGTGCAGCGTTCCGGATTTTTCCTCACGGCCCACAGCCGGGCACCCGAGGCCAATCCTTTCGGCCTGCCAAAGATCGCCGCCTGGCCGGTCAGTTATCGCGGCGCGGACTACCGCACCTCCTTTGACCAGCTCATCGCCCATTGCGGCACCCTGCGCACTGCCGGGGGCACCCGCAGCTACGTCTTTCAGCGTGGCTGGGCCGACTCGGCGACTGAGGACATCGATCATCCTGAAAACAAGGCACTGCTCAACTATCTACAGGAGCTCCTGACCAAACCCCTGCCCGGCTTCTCCGCCTCCGCAGGCCAGACGTTTAACAGCAAGTATGACAAAGACCTTCCCCAGATCCTGGTGGAAATTTTTGACTACATCCGCACGGCCAACCTGCATGATGGCAATCTCATCAAACCGGCGGACCGCATTGATGGCACGGGGAAGGCGCAGAATCACATGCTGGGTTATGCGCCGGGCTCCGCCCGCCCGACCACCTTCAAGACTTTCACGGATCCGCGCTTCTTTGCCACGCCTACGGAAGAAGGAGACCCGGACGAAGAAAACGGGCAGGTGGAAAAACTGGGCTTCCCAGGTCATGGCCAGGTCACCCCATCACGCTGGACCGTCAATGAAGAGACCGTTCAGGGTTTTGGCCGATTCCCCACCATCAGTGAGGTCGGCCTGCATTTCATCTGCGCGGCGGACAATACCGATGATCCCGACAATCCCTTCGAGGACAAGTATCCTTTCCTTGGCAAGCCCGGCGGCGGCAGCGCGGCCAAGGGCCAACTTGGAACCGATGCTCCTGCAAGTGCCCGGGACCGTTGGTATTCCAACTTCCCTCCCAGACCTAAACCGAATCCAGCACGCGATGAAAAGCCAAACCTGACCCTGTATCCGCAGACCGGTGGCTACCCCTATGGCACGGACAAAACCCATCCCGGATACCAGCGGGAAAACTGGAATCATCAGCTCCAAGCCAACACACCGCTCAAGCCCGGTTTCCGTCGGATTCAGGCGCGACTGCTGCTGGAGTTTTTTATCCCAACTGCCGGTTATACCCTGATCGAGCCCGACATCACCGTCAAAGTTTCAGGTCTTGGCGGCTTCCGCGTCAACGGTCGGCGGCTGTTTCTCAATGATGAAGAATTGTTCTACACCGGACGCAGGGCCACGCACCCCGGGGCACAGATGCATGGAGGTTATGGCATGGGTCTGAAGGGGCTGCTGCGTGCCCGTGAAGTCCCGGCCCGTGTGCCTATGCCTGCGGATGTGAACTGGGGCAACGAAAACTGGACGGTCAAGCCCGCCGAGGCCACCGATGACCGTCGCAGCGTTCTCAACTACGATCTTGTTAGCGACTATGTGGACATCGAAGTCGGACGTGACGGCAGCCTGCCGATGCAGCTTGGTAGTTCCGCTGGCAGTGAGCCCGTGGCCCTGACATTGGAAATCTATTCTGGCCACCTCGGTCGCAAAAACACCGCTGAGGAATCACCGGCGGAACGTGTTCAAACACTGCATCCCGCCTTTCCAGCCGTCGCACTCAAAGCCCCGACGCTGGTGCGCACCGCCGCCCGGCCCGTCAATGCGGACAAAGGCCGTGAGCCGCCCGCCTGGTGGACCTTTCACACCCGTGGGGCTCTCGGCTTCGACGGACGGGATGCTCTTTTGGGCCGTGACAAACTGGGGCCGCAGGCCAATGAAAAACTCAGGGGCCGCCTCTTCCGCCATAACTTACCGCCTCATGTCGGCAACCGTCACACGATGGGTGCCTTCTTCTTCGGCTTTGATCCTGTGGTGCAGGGTGCGCCACGCCTTTTCCGCACTCAAAACAACGCCAACCAGCAGAATCAGATCAACCTGGCCGAAGAACGCGAGGGCAGTGACGTGGTGCAAACCGTCACCATCCGCCACGGCGACTACCGTCTCACGGCCGCCAAGAACGTGGTGCCCGCGGAGGACTGGGAAAAGCACCGCCATTACGGCACCCGCCGGCTGGCGCACAGCTTCACCAACTTCGTGTCCAACCACCTGCCGGGCTACGACTACGGAGGCAACGCTGACTTTGCCAGCCGACTCGTGCCAAACGAAAGCGGTGCCGGTTATCCCAATCATCGTCTGCCCGACCTTCCCTACCTCCCGCAGGCAAGTGAAAGTGCGCAGCGCTATGGCGACTTCGACAACGGTGCTGGCCCTCATCGTGACGGACCTTACATCAACAAGCCTGACGAGGGCAATCTCAACATCGTGGCGGGCGACAAAGGCGTCGCCTACTTCAGCGAAAGCGCCCAACACCGCACCACCGAGCAGGATTTTTATTCACCCAACCGGATGATTCCTTCACCCGTCATGTTTGGCTCCCTCCCCACCGGAGTCAAAGTGGGAAACCCCTGGCGCACTTTGCTTTTCCGCCCGCAGCAAGGCCATCCCGGTGGCCCGGCCCGGCTCGGTGGCAACAGTCCTGCGGACCACCTGCTGCTGGAGTTTTTCTGGATGCCCGTCGTCGAGCCTTACGCCATCAGCGAGCCCTTCTCGACAGCGGGAAAGGTCAACCTGAACTACCAGATCTTTCCTTTTACCCACATCCGCCGCGCCACCGGACTGCACGCCGTGCTGGCAGGCGAGGTCATCCATGCCGTGCCCACTATTGATGCGCCTAACTACAAGGTGTTTCCCAATGCCTCCAATCAAAATGAATTCTGGGGCAAGACCCAGGAGAAACTCTGGCATTACAAGATCGATGCCGAAAAAACTCTCGCCCAGTTCGAGGAACGCTTTGCCCAGGGTCGGGCCTTCATCAGCCCCAGTGAGATTTGCGATATTCATCTTGTACCCCAAGGGGCGGAGGGAATTGACAGCCACACCCAGATGGATGCCTTCTGGCGCAACCACCGGCTGACGGGCGACAACACCCGCGAGCGGCCCTACGCAGGCCTCTATCCACGCGTAACGACCCGCTCAAACACGTTCCGCGTCCACTACATCGCCCAGACGATCAAAAAAGCCCGTTCCAACCGGCCCGACACCATGAGCGGGACCGACAAGATCAGCGGCGAGTTCCGAGGCTCGTCCCTGATCGAACGCCATCTGGACCCCACCCAGCCGGGCCTGCCCGACTTTGCCACCAACCCCTCCGGCCAGACCCTCGACCATTACCACGAGTTCCGCGTGCTGCAGACACAACGCTTCGGTTTTTAATCCCCAACCCCAGACTAAAATGAAAATTCGAATTCCTGTCATCCGCCCCCGAACCGGCTTTTCCCTGGCCGAGGTCACCATCGCCAGCGGCATCACCGCCGTTGCCCTGTCCACCCTGCTGGGCCTCATTCCAGAAGGTTTGAACAACATCAAGGAGGCAGGCAACCTGGCCGCCGAAACCCGCATCACCGGCCACATCCTCGGGGCCATCAGCCAGGCAAAGTGGCAAAACGGCCAAGGCGAAGACATTTTGGCGCCTGCCTTTGACCGGCAGCGCTACTACTTCGACGATCAAGGCATCGCCATCGAAGCCGAAGAGCCCGACCCGCATCTGGCTTATGTGGCCGAGGTGCAGGTTCCGACGCGGGATGTAGCCCTGCCTGCCGATGCAGCGCCTGCGGAGGAAGAAAGTGCTTTCGATCCCTACCTGCGCCGCGTGACCGTCAAGGTCGCCAGCGTCGCCAATGAGCGCTTCGATTTCGACCGCGCCCTGCCCATTGCCTATCGCAGTCATACCACCATCATCGCCCGCAACGGCAAATGAACACACGCCGCCACCCCCCGGGCGGAAAGCCTCGCCAAAATTCCGCATTCACCCTGGTGGAACTGCTCGTCTCCACCGCAGTGCTTTCGGTACTCATGCTCGTAACCCTCAGCGCACTGGAGACGATGCAGCGTTCCTGGCGCGAGACGAAGGGCAAGGTGAACCAGTTTCGCGGTGCCCGGATCGCTTTGGAAACCCTGACACGCAACCTGTCCCAGGCCACCCTGAACATCTATTGGGACTATTACTATACGGCCACGCAGTCGAACATCCCTCCTGCCGATGTCTCCTCTCCGCCGGCAGGCTACGTGCGCCAATCCGAACTGGATTTTCGTGTCCTGTCCGCCGAGGATCTTGGGACCGACGAGACGGCGGCCGAGCTCCCCGGACACGGCCTTTTTTTCCAGGCCCCCTTGGGTCTCAGCCAGAATTACCGCGGGCTGGGCAGTCTTCTCAATGCGCGCGGCTACTACGTGCGGTTCCAGAGCAATGAAAGCCAGCGGCCGGACTTTTTACCGGGAGGAATTGTGCCGATCAAACATCGTTATCAGCTCATGGAATACCGTCCAATGGCGGAGCAGGCACCCGAGGACGGCGGGAATGGACAAGGCAATACGATTTATACTCGTCCCGATTGGTTTAAACAAAACCTGGAAGCCGCCTCCCGCCCCGTTGCTGACAACATCCTGCTCCTGCACATCAGTCCTCAGGTGCCCGCAGAAGTCGTGGAGGGCACGGGGCAGTCCGCCTGGTGGATTGCGCCCGCTTATCGATACAGCTCCCGTGATACCGACAACAGCACCCCAGCTTTGGACAAACCAGCCATCAGGTCTGATAACACCCTCCATCAAGGTACCCAGCACCTCCTGCCGCCCCTCGTCCGCGTCACTCTGGTGGCGGGGGAGGAGGCAAGCATGAGCCGCTGGCTGGCGGCCAACGGCAATGCGGCGGTGGACATCTGCGCCGCTGCGGACGCCCCATTTTCCGAGGCCATCCATTATGACCGCGATCTGGACCGCCTGAAACAGTACCTCACCGCCGAACGCCTGAACTTCCGCGTCTTCACCGCCACCGTCGCCCTTCGCAACGCCGTCTGGGACAGCACCACCTACTGAGACCCTGCATGAAAACATCCTCGCCCCCTTTTTCCCGAACGGGCTTCACTCTCATTGAAAGCCTCACTGTCATCCTCATCCTCAGCCTTGTCATCGCCCTGGCCACTCCTTCCATGCTGGGTGCCATTCGCGCCTCGCGGCTCACTTCGGCTGGTGAACTACTAACCGGCATGGTGGTGGAGGCCCAAGGTCTGGCACTGACTTTCTCGTCCGATGTCGAATTGCGCTTTTACAAAAGCCCGCCCGCAAAGCCGACCGATGGCAGCAGCGGTCAGTTTTTACAGCTTCTGCAATGGGTAGAAAATGATCCTGAAGACGAAGGGGAAGGCATCGCCAGCTTAAAAAAGATCGGACCCCGTGTGCCCGTGCCGGATGGCGTTGCCATAAGTGATCACTCAGAGTTTTCCAGCCTCTGGAATCTCGAAAATCTGGCCGAAGAAACCTCCGAGGGCATACGAGAGTATGTCGCCATCCGTTTCCGCCCGGATGGCTCCACAGACCTGCCCGAAACAGGTGCCTGGCACCTCACTCTGGTGGAAGATGAAAAGTCCACTGAACTGCCTGCGAATTTTTACACAGTCCAAATTGATCCCGCGACTTCAAAACTGGAGATCTACCGGCCTGAATAAAAAAATCCGAATAATCAGACCCGGCAGGGACGACGCGAACGCAGGAGGATCAGGAAGCCAAGAGCGGTGAGCACTACGCTTCCGGGTTCAGGAACAGGCGTGACAGAAAAATTGGATATCTCCATGACGACCTGAGGATCATTGCCTGTAATGCCACCCAAAAGCTCGACATCGGCAATCGTTGCTGCATCGAATCTGAATCCAAGATCGTCCAGCCCCGCTGGCGCATAAAACTGAAACTCGAAATCCGTCGCTCCTGAACCCAGATTTAGCAGGTCCAGTAAATCCAACGTAAGCTCTGAATTGATGTTTTGAATAGGGCTACCTCCATTCAGCAGTGTGAAGTTGGCACTGCTCAATGCGCTTAAATTGATCCCAGCCCCAGCCTGGACATCGAAGCTCGCGGAATACAGTACTCCTTGGCTAAGATTCAAATTGGCCACTGTCGCTGTGGAGCTCCATGAATTAATAGCACTGGCACCTACGACATCCGTCACCAAGCCAGAAACGACGCCGCCCAAGTCCAAACCCAGTAGGTTTGTCTCGAGTTCTCGCCCAAAAATGAGAGAGTTTCCATTCGTTTGAGTGTAAGCAGCCAACTGGATATCCACCAAACCGAGCACTCGGGTTTGCACCAAGCCACCCGCCGAATGAGACCAGGTGACATCTCCTTCGGTCTGGGCTGTAGGTGTAAACAAGGTTGTATTGATCCCGAGAGTTACACTTCCAGAAGCCCCGGGCCTTCGTGCAGTGAAATCTGGATCAAAAAAATCATTGGTCGATAGTAAGGACTGCGCTTGTAACTGCATTGATAGCATCAGGGCTAATACGGCAGGCAGTTTGATGACGAGATTGATGCAGAAGCATCCACGTGTTTGTTTTATTGTGTTCATAGAGGTGAGGTTGGCGATTTCCTTTTTTTGAACTAACCACACCCACCATTAACACCATATTTATTAACTATAATCTTTGTGTTTGTAAGTAGATTGTTAATAAGAATTTAAAATAAATGATATTTTTTTCTTAATATCATTCTAAAATAACCAATTTTTTATTGATTATTTATTTATTATCAAAAATAAATATTTGATATAAAAATCACCTGCTTTGAATGTAAAAAATCCACAAAAGTAGCTGATATTGAAGAGGTTATTCTCATTTTACCTGACACCAAACTTGCTTTTCAATACACGAATAAGCATTTTATTTAGACATTATAGATCCATGAAACCACTCATTGCGTTCATGAATCTCAAAATCACGATGTAAAAAATGCCTAACTGATCTGCTATTTATTAGGGCAAGATGTTTGATCACCCGAAGGTTCGAGCCTCGAACCCACTGGCACCGATTAAATCAGTTCATTACCGTTGTGCATGATTCATCCACTATGCAGGCATTAGCCATCGGATGAGTCGCGCCGCTTTATTTGTGGATCTTACCACTGCGCAGCTTTCTCACAAAACAGCTTTGGCTATTTCCTCCCAAAGCGCATCCACGTCCTTGGGACCACGTGAAGGCTTGTTGGCCTTGGAAAACCAATAGTCGGCATTCCACTGATCTCCTTCGATGACATGGAGCAATGCATGAATCCAGGAACCCATGGGCGTGTGGATGTCCTGGGCAATGTTGTGAGCCGCCTCCCATTGCCAATGTTTGGCATGCCACAGAGACTGCGCCTCAGGAGACAAACCGTCTGGAAGAGTCGGGGCAGCAGCGAGTTCAGCAGAAGTCATGGCTGGAGCAAGCTTCTCCAGAAAACAGCCTACTTGCAAACACAAAGGGCTCAGGCCTTGAACAAGCCTGGGCCCTTGAAACTAAGCCTTGGACTAATCCTCAGGCATCGGACGGCCCTTGGTCTCAGGGAGGAACATGAGGGCGATGAGACCGACAACGAAGACGACGCTCATGTAGGAACAGGCATTGCGGAAGGCGTCCAGTTTGGCCTCAGGAGTCGTCGCACCTGCCTTCAGGGCCGCCTGGAGACTACCCAGGGTGAAAGGACCGCTGGCTGCCACAAAGCGGCCCACGTTGTAGCAGAAGCTGGTGCCAGTGCTGCGCAGGCTGGTTGGGAAGAGTTCCGGCAGGTAGATGGCGAAACCGGCAAAAAGCGCGAGCTGGCAGCCGCCCATGATGGCGCTCATCCAGATATCGCCGCGACCGTTAAACATCTGAAAGTAACCCACGGTGGCCACCAGGGCCGCAACATAGGCAATGGCAAAGGCCTTTTTGCGGCCCAGGCTCTGGGCAAATTTCGTGAAAAGCAGCATCCCGAAGAAAGCACCAATGTTTTGGACGATGGAATTGACTCCGATCCAGAAAGTCTTTTCACCCACGATTTTGTCCGGGGCTACCCCTTCAGCCTCAAGGGAACGCTGCATCACATCACCCACCAATTCTGGACTGAAGAAACCGATGCCCCATAGACCGATGACGCCCGCAATGCACAACAACATGCCGAGCAAAGCATTCTTGCGCCAGCGCACATCTCCCAAGAGAGCCGTATAAGAACCGAACTTCACCCCGGCGGCCTTGCCAGCGGCACGGGCTTTCACCCACTTCTCAGGCTCTTTGAGACGGATCTGGATGAAAACGCAAAGGAAGGCGGGAGCTGCGCCTACCAGGAACATGTATTTCCAGGCTGTCCCAGGCTCGATGAACTTGGTGCTTTCCAGGTGACCCATGTACATGCTCACGAGTCCCGCCGTGACATTTCCCACCGCTGAAAGCGCTTGCAATGTCCCCAAGGCACCCGTGCGTGCACGGTCAGGCAAAGTGTCCGCCACCAGTGCCACGGCCAGACCGAAGACACCACCGACCCCCAGGCCGGTCAGGAAACGGTAGATGGCAAAATCAATCCAGCCCTGCGAGAAAGCCGAGAGGCCAGTGCAGACCGAGTAAATCAGAACCGTCAACGTCAGCGTTTTCGCGCGGCCAATGCGATCTCCCACCGAGCCAAAGATCAAGCCCCCGGTGGCCCAGCCTGCCACAAAGATGGAGGTGGCATAACCGCCGTATTTGATCGGGTCCATATCCGGCGGCAGCAGAGCCTTCATCGCCGAATTGCGCGCCAGCAAGAAAAGCTGCTGGTCCAGGCAGTCGAACAACCACGCCAGCGAAGCCACGGTGAAGACAAACCAGTGATAGGGCGTCAGGTGCTTGTACCACGGGGCGTTGTCATCAAGGAGAGGTGCGGGCTGGCTCATGGGCGCGGAGATTGAAGCACGCACGCCAGGGTGGCAATCAGAAATGCACTTTGCCCGCATCTACAGAATGTGCGGGAGCCGGATGCACCTATTCCCATTCGATCTTTACCGGGAAATCAGGGCACAGGCGGGACTGTGGCACGGGGCCGTCTGAGTCATGGAGGAAAAACTCCATCACGCCAGTGTCATCGCAGAGCCAGACCTCTTGCGCGCCTTGGGCAAAGTAGAGCTGCATTTTGGTCTGTATTTCATAGCGGCGGTTGCCCGGTGAAACCACTTCCACACAAATCTCAGGGGAGATCAGCAGGTGTGAGGCTCTGCGGTGGGGACGAAAACGTTCCAGGCTGATCCAAGCGACATCAGGCACCTTGATCCCATCGGTCGTCTGAATGGCTACTTCGGTAAGCGCTCGTCCTCCAGCCATCAACTTTTTGATTTGAAAGCTGATTTCTCCCTGGAAATCACTGTGCCAGTTGCTTGCAGGACTCATGACGATTTGGTCAAATCGGTTCGTTTCAATCTTGTAGGGCAAGTCTTGAAGTGACTTGTCGGCACAAATGTCAGCCCAGGATCTCATGGCTGGAGTTTACCCCTTTGAAAACACCTGACAAGCAGCCTTATTTCCCCAGCACCTGCTTCAGCAACGCGATGCACTTCTCATTCTGCGGCATGGTTCCCACGGAGATGCGCACCCATTCTGGCAGCTTGTAAGAGGCCATGGCGCGCAGGATGATGCCTTTTTCCATCATGGCTTTGAAGACGGCATTGCCATCGCCCACTTTGACGAGGACGAAGTTGGCGTAGCTGGGGATGTATTCCAGCCCCATGGCTTCAAACTGGCTCTGGAGATAGGCGCGGCCTTCATCCGTGATGACCTTGGTTTTGTCCTGATGCTCCTGGTCCCGCAGTCCGGCGAGGGCTCCGGCCTGGGCGATGGAGTTGATGTTAAAGGGCTGACGGGTGCGCTGGAGTACGTCAATAAGTTCCTTGTTGCCGATGCCATAACCGACGCGGGTTCCGGCGAGTCCTTGGATCTTCGAGAAGGTGCGCAGGACGACGACGTTGCGCCCTTCGCGGACGTATTTGAGCGTGTCTGGCGGGGTGTCCAGGAACTCATAGTAGGCCTCATCAAACACGACAACGACATGGTCAGGCACCTTGTCCATGAAGCGGTCAATGGCTTCCTGGGTGACGAGGGTGCCGGTGGGATTGTTCGGGTTAGCGATGAAGATTTTCTTGGTCTTCGGTGTGATGGCCGCAGCCATAGCGTCCAGGTCGTGAACGTAGCCGGGATCGTCCACCTCGATGGTGTCGGCACCGAAGACCTTGGCCATGAGTTTATAGACGAGGAAAGCGTGCTTGGCAGTGATGATGTTGTCGCCGGGCTGGAGGAAGGCGTGGCCGATGAACTCAATGATCTCATTGCTGCCGCAGCCGATGATGATGTTGGCCATTTCCAGGTCAAACTTTTGCGCCAGGGCCTCACGGAGTCTGTAGGAGGCCCCGTCCGGATAGATGTGAACTTCTTTGACCGCCTCCTGCATGGCGAGGATGGCCTTGGGCGAGGGGCCGAGGGGGTTCTCGTTGGAGGCCATCTTGATGATGTCCTCAGGCCGCAGACCCAGCTCGCGGGCCACATCTTCAATGGGCTTTCCTGGTTCGTAGGCGACGAGGTCTTTGAGCTGCGGGTTGGCGTAATTCCAGATGGACATGGTGGGCGGAAAAAGGAGCAAAGTCTTCGGCTGGGATACGCCTGCTGGCAAGTCCGCGTCACAATCACTCACCTTGACCTTTGCGCGTGCCGACCTGACGCTGGGTGATGCGCAATCCGGATCGCACCCACACGATGGCAGTCTTTTGTGACTTCGAGAACCTGGCCATCGGCGTCAGGGAGGCGAATTACGACAAGTTCGACATGAACAAAGTGCTGGAGCGCCTACTGGTGAAGGGCAGCATCGTGGTGAAAAAGGCCTACTGCGACTGGGAGCGGTATCGCGAATTCAAGAAGACCATGCACGAAGCGGCCTTTGAACTGATCGAGATCCCGCACCTGCGCATGTCTGGCAAAAACAGCGCCGACATCCGCATGGTGGTGGATGCCCTGGACCTTTGCTACACGAAGGCTCACGTGGATACCTTCATCGTGGTCAGCGGTGATTCGGACTTTTCACCTCTGGTCAGCAAACTGCGGGAAAACAACAAAACCGTCATCGGCGTCGGCGTAAAAAACTCCACCAGCGACCTGTTCATTGGCAACTGCGACGAGTTCATTTTCTACGATGATCTAGTCCGCGAGCAACAAAAGCGCCGCACCCGCCTTTCTAAAGCACCTCCCGTCGAAGGCAAGCCGCCCGCTGCCACCAAAACGGCCCCTGCGCCCGCTGCTGCCAGCGAAAATGGCAAACCTGCTGCCTCCACCACCCCCGCCCTGCCCTCTGAACTCAAAGCCGGGGGAGACCCTGAAAAAGCCATCGAAATGCTGATGGAAACCGTGGATGCACTGATCGGCGAACAGGGCGGTGATCAAGGCGTGTGGGGCTGGAAGGTCAAAGAAACCATCAAACGCCGCGCCCCGCAGTTCAGTGAGAGATTTCATGGTTTCCGCTCCTTCAATGCCCTTCTGGAGGCGGCAGGGAAACGCGGTCTTCTGGATTTGGTTTATGATGAACGGTCAGGTGGCTACCGGCTGCGTCCTGGGGCGGTGATCGAGGCAAGTGAAGCTGCAGCAGCAGGCGAGGAGTGACCCTTCTAAAAAGGCCGCAGAGCCGGGCAAAGATTTTTCTCGCCTTTTTGGCGTCAGCCTTGTCATACTCACCATGTCAGCAGGTTTTCTGCCTACCGACACATACATCATAACCAAACCACAAACGCACTACTACCATGAAAAGAGCACTCCAACGAGGTTTTACCCTCATTGAACTCCTGGTGGTGATCACCATTATCGCGATCATCGCGAGTTTGGCGGTCCCCACTTACAACTTGATCACCGTCAAGGCCAACCAGATGAAAGGTTCCAGCAACTGCCGTCAGATCATCGGCTTGCTGATGACCTACGCCTCTGACAACAACGGTCTGTATCCAGACTCCGTCACGAACCCGATCACGGGCAGCGTGCCCCTGACATCCAACGATGCCTTCCGCGCCCTCGTGCAAGAAGGTCTTGTGCAGGATGAAACCATCTTCGGTTGCCCGGGCAGCCGCTTCATGCCTGACAAAAACATCGGTATCGCGCCGACGTTTGACCAGTCACTGATCGCCGGTGAAAACCATTGGGCCATGACCCAGGGCCAGTCCAACACCAGCTCCAGCATCATGCCCATCGTGTTTGAGAATCCAGCCGCCGCTGGTTGGCCTCCACAGTGGAATTGCGATGCTGCCGGTAAGCCGGTGGCAGGCCGTGCTTGGCAGGGTGGAACGATCATCATTGGCAAGAATGACGCCAGTGTTGAAACCGTCAAACTGATGTCCGCTCAGGGTGCGTCTGTCGGTCCCCGCCTTCTTGGCAGTGGCTTTGACATGTTCACCATGGCCAGCCCAAACCAGCCGCAGCAAATCTTGAACATCGTGGTCTCCGGCACCGGAAGCTACACTTCTGAACCAGGTGCTTATCCTGGTGCAGGCGGTCTGCCTCAGGCTCCTGGTTACGGTGGTCTGCCACCTGCCCCTGGTGCCGGTGGTCTGCCTCAGCTTCCCGGCGGCGGTCTTCCAGCTATGCCAGGCGCACCTGCCCCTGCCGCCGGTGGTCTGCCAGCTCTGCCCGGTGCTCCTCAGCAGTAATCTGCCAAGTCATCTCTGTTAAAGTTCGACGCCGCCCGGAGAAATCCAGGCGGCGTTTTTCTTGCTGCACTTTGCCTCCGCTCTCTCCTACATTGAACTCATGTTAGCTTCTGTGATTATCGAGTGGACTTGGGGAACCGTTTCTTTGGCCATCGTGACGCTCGGCTTGAGTGTGACAGCCCTCATCCACTTACTGACCCATCATCGGGATCACCGGTCTGCATCGTTCTGGGTTGCCTTGATTGTATTGTCCCCCTTGTTCGGAGCCTGTTTTTATGGGCTCTTGGGTATCAACTTCATCCGTCGTCGTGGCCGTCAATACCGGGGTAACATAGGACCTGCTTACCGCGATCCTCCGCCAGCCTGCCCCCTCTTCATTCATACGGACCCCATCCTGGCAGAGCGTGATTGTTCACTTGCAACCACACTGGACCGAATCTCCCGTTTTAATTTCAGCTCTGGCAATCAAGTGGAACCCCTCATCAACGGAGATGAAGCCATGCCCGCCATGCTGGAGGCCATCCGCAGCGCTCAAACGAGCATCGCGCTTTCCAGCTACATCTTCGAAGCCCATCATATTGGCGCTGAGTTCGTCCAAGAACTGGTCGCTGCGCATCAGCGTGGAGTCCAGGTCCGGGTCATCGTGGATGATGTAGGAACGCGTTACTCCTGGCCACCTGTGACGCGGGAACTGAGAAAACATGGAGTGCCTGTCCGCCGCTTCATGCCTAACCATTTCGTGCTACGCATCCTGACGATGAATCTGCGCAATCACAAAAAAATTCTCGTTGTGGATGGGTGTATTGGATTCACAGGAGGCATGAACATCCGTGAGGGAAACATGATCTCGAGGAATCCCTCACACCCTGTGCGCGATCTGCACTTTCGTATCACCGGGCCTGTCGTCGCGCAGATGCAGCGCGTTTTCGCGGAGGACTGGCATTTTTGCCATGGGGAAGCTTTGGAAGGAATCACCTGGTTCCCAGACATCACCCCGAAAGGCGAAACACATGCCCTCGGCATTGTGGACGGCCCTGATGAAGACCTGGAGGTCATGCCGGTGGCGCTCTTTGCTGCGCTGAATGCAGCCAGAGAACGTGTGTGCATCATGACACCGTATTTTCTGCCAACCACCATCCTCATGGCAGCACTGAAACTCTGCGCCACACGCGGGGTCCAGGTCACTATTATCACCCCAGCCAAGAACAACATCCCTTTCGTGGCCTGGGCAGCCCAAACACTCTACCCAGAACTCCTAGAGGCAGGGTGTCGCATCCATGAATCACCCTCACCTTTTGATCACTCCAAGCTCCTGCTCATTGACAACACCTGGACCTGCATTGGCTCCACTAATTGGGACCCCCGCAGCCTGAGGCTGAACTTTGAATTCAACCTCGCTTGCCACTCTTCCTCCCTGGCGGATCGTCTCCATGCCATCTTTGATCAAAAGAAACAGGAATGCCAGGAAGTGACTGAAGCCTGCCTCCAAAACATTCCGTTTTCCATCCGACTGCGGAATGGTTTCGCGCGCTTATTTATCCCGGTGCTCTGAAACCACTGGAACCTATCGTCCCTGGCAAAGGTCACGAATACGACTCCGTTTTTTTCGAATCTGAAAAGATGCTGCAATTCATTCTCCAAAACTGCCTGGACGAGTAGTTCGGAGCAGATCTCCTCCCGCGATTCTAACCAAGACTCGTTCCAGGGTTGTCAAACTGACAAAATGCTCTAGCCTGTGCGCCCCTCCGGCCTGGGCGCTGTGCCAGCCGCCAGTCGGACGGGATTTTTAGCCGTCTTTTAAGCCATGAACATCAACGTCGAACACCAGCCCAACTGCCGCGCCATCGCGCACATCCGCGTGCCTGCAGAAGAAGTCGCCAAGCAGCGCACCGCCATCACCGCCTACTTCGCCAGCCAAGTGCGCCTGCCTGGTTTCCGCCCTGGCAAGGCCCCGGCTGCGGCTGTACAAAAGCGTTTTGGCGATGACATCAAAAGCGAACTGGAAAAGCAGCTCATCAACGACGGCCTGCGCACCGCGATCAAAAACGAAGGGCTGGAGGTGCTGAACATCCTCTCCGTCACGGACAAGATCCTGCACGACACAGACAAGAGCTTCAGCTTCAGCGCTGAAATGAGCCTGGCTCCAAAAATCGAGCTGCCCGAATACAAGGGCATCCCCGTGAAGCTGCCCCGCATCGAAGTGACCGACGCCGACGTGGACCACGACATCCTGCACCTACGTGAGCGATACGCGTCCTTCAACGACATCGACACACTGGCCGCCAATGGCAATGCCGTCGTGCTCGGTTTCACAGGCAGCCTGGACGGCCAGCCCCTGGCGGAAGCCATGCCAGACGCTCCCGACCACCTCAAGCAGATCGAGGAAAACTGGTTCCTCCTCGACGCCGAAGAAGACTTCCTTCCCGGCTTTTACGCAGGTCTCGTGGGCATCGTCAAAGACGAACAGCGCACCCTCTCCATCACCCTCCAGGAAGACTTCGCCTTCGAAGGTCTGCGCGGCAGGACTATCGAACTGGCCGTGACCTGCAAAGGTGTGAAGGACAAGACCGTCCCTGCCCTGGATGCCGAGTTCATCCAGAAAATCGGTGGTGGTGAAATGACCGAAGAGACACTGCGGTCCGAAGTGAAAGAAGCCATCCGCCGCCGCAAGGAGCAGGCCCGTGAAAGCGCGAAGAGCAACCAGGTGATCGCCCACATCTTTGAGAAGGTCGAATTCGACCTCCCCCAGGAAATTGTCAACCGTGAGGCCCAGCGCCGCACCAATGACATCGCCAACCGCGCCATGCAGCAGGGCATCTCCCAGGACGAACTGATGAAACAGCAGGATGAAATCCTGAGCAGCGCGACTAACCAGGCTAAGCAGAGCGTGAAGGTCAGTTTCATCCTGGAGCAGGTCGCCAAAAAAGAAGGCCTGAGCATCGGTGACCAGCAGCTCACTTACGCCCTTGCCAACATGGCTGCCCGCCAGAATAAGCCAGTGAAAAAGTTCATGGCCGAGGCTCAAAAAAGTGGAATGATCGAGCGCATGCGCGATGATCTCCTGTTGGAAAGCGCTCTTCAGTTCCTGAAAGACAATGCCCAGGTCGAAGAAACGGAACCGGAACCCGAACACTGCGACACACACTCACCGGCTGCCGCCTAGTCCTATGGGTGTGCAAAGGTAAATCTCACTGAACAGCGTCGGCAAAACCGGCGCTGTTTTCGTATTCATTGCCTTAACTCATGTCAGAACCACGTCGCATTCTCATCACAGGAGCCAATGGTACCTTAGGCCATGCCACCGCTCAGTATTTTCTGGAGCGAGATCCCGCATGCCATGTCTTCCTGGGGGTGCGTGAACGGCGAGAGCAGGCCGAAGCACTTGCCGCACGGTTTACAGACAGGGCGTTTCTATGCCCGCTAGAGATTACCGACGCAGAATCTTGGGCACAAGCGCTCACTCATATCGAGACCACGAGCGGCCCGCTGTCCGTATTGATCAACAACGCCGGTTATCATGACGATGCCCTCCTGGCCTCAATGACTCAGTCTCAATGGTCAGGGGTCCTCAACGCCAACCTCAACGCCGTCTTTCTCGGCTGTCAGGCAGTACTTCAACCCATGATGCGTCAACGCTGGGGACGTATTGTCAACATCGCCTCCCTCAGCGCTTTACATTCACCCGCAGGCCAAACCAATTATGCTGCGGCAAAGGCGGGTGTCCTTGGCCTTACCCAAAGTCTGGCCAAAGAGACCGCACGCCTCGGCATCACCGTCAATGCCATTTGCCCTGGACATATCGAAGGTGCCCTCCCTGCGGGCTGGAGCGATGATCAGATCAAGGCCGTGAAGCGCGAAACCCCCATGCGGCGATTTGCACGACCTGAAGAAATCGCTGCGGTGGTTTTCTTTCTTGCCAGCCCTGAGGCGAGCTATATGACTGGCGCGTCTTTAAAACTTGACGGTGCCCTTGTCTAACATCTGCTCATACCCACCGAATGAACCTACGCCAACGTATCAAAGAAGTCATGGCCAGCGAGCTCATGCTGGAAGTCAGTGTGGACGAAATCGCTGATGAAGCCCCACTCTTTGGTCCCAATGGCATCGGATTGGACAGTGTCGATGCCCTGCAGCTCGTGGTGGCTATCGAGAAGCACTTTAAGTTGAAGATCAGTGATCAAAACAAGGCACGCGAGATCCTCCACAGCGTGGGAAGCATCGCCAAAGCGATTGAAGATGCAGGCCTAGCCTGATTCACCCCGGGCGAATGAAAAAGGCCCTGCTCATCCTGCTGAAAATCGGCATCACCACAGCTCTGCTATGGATGATCTTCCGGGAGCATCGTTTTACAGTCGCTATCCTGCCTCATTTACGGTCCATGCTGACGAATTGGGAATGGACTTTCGCAGGTCTGGCCTGTGTCGGCTTTTCCACCTGGTTTAGCGCCCTCCGCTGGCAGGTGCTTTTGATCGGTCAAGATCACCCTGTGCCGGGTGGCGAGGTGCTCCGCGTAACCGTCGTGAGCAATTTTTTCAATATCACTTCGCTGGGTGCAGTGGGCGGAGACGCCTACCGGGTGCTGGCACTGATGAAACAACCTGGAGCCCGCAAGTTGCCCATCATGGTTTCGGTGATGCTTGACCACATGCTCGGGATGGTGGGGCTCGGGATACTTTTTCTGACCTGTGGTTTTGCCTTTCGCGACCGGCTCGACAGCTACGGCCCGGAGGTTGGTGCCATCGTCAAAGGGTTCAGTTGGTTTATGGGCGGCTCCTTGGTCGGCATCCTGCTATCCGCCATCTCATTCACACCACGACTTTACAACTGGGGAGAAAGACAATGGCCTTGGATACTGGGCTGGCCCCCTTTGAAAAGCTTTGCCCAAGCTTGCGATGCTATCCGCCGCGCCTGGGGGTGCTCCCTCGTGGCTGGGGGGCTTTCCATCTTCATCTTTGCCACGCACTTTCTTTCCTTTTATTGCGGTATCTATGCCGTAGGTGGTCAGGCCCCTCTATTGGAGATCATGGCGGCCATGCCCATTGTGGATACTGCCGCAGGCCTCCCTATCTCCGTCTCAGGATTGGGTGTGCGGGAAAAGACCTTCGAAACATTGGTCAGTGCCATGACCGGCGTGCCCGAGGCCACGGCAGTATCAGCTTCTTTGGCGGGTTGGTTGATGAGTGTGGTTTGGGGCCTCTTTGGTGGCCTGCTTTTCATCCTTGGCACACGCACAACAGAGTCCACGAATATCATCCCCAATCCTGAAGCTTGAAACACCGCCTCGCTATCTCACTCGGTTCTTCTTTTCTTGGCTACGCCACGCATTCAGGTTTCATCGCTCGCTTGCACGAACTCGGGGTGCGCCCCGCCGCCGTAGGAGGTTCCTCAGCGGGGGCCGTCGCAGCAGGTCTGTATGCCGCAGGACTGCCCAATGAAGTCATCAAAAAAACCGTCTTCTCACATCGGTTTCGGCGCTCATTTGTCAGGCGCACACCCTGGCTGACTCACTACATCCGAAATACCTTTTTTGAATCAAACATGGGGGCATTCAAAACGGATGGAGCCGTCGAATACCTCAAAAACGTGTTAGGCGATCGGGACATCGAAAGCCTCACCGCACCCCGTTTCATGGCTGCAGTGAGTAACCTGGAAACATGCCGCACTCACTTCCTAACCAGCGGCCCCCTCGCCGCCACCATGATCGCCAGTTGCTGTATCCCCACCGTGTTCTCCCCCATCCCGCTTCAGGGAATGGCCTGCCACGATGGGGGAGTGGCCCATGAAGCTCCCATCGATCCTTGGTTAGAAGATGATGAAATCGACACCATCATCATGCATCGTATTACGCACCCCCCAAGTCGGCCACCAAAGGCCTTTCCCTTTAACTTCTTCCACCTCGCAGCCAAAGCGCACGAATGTGCCAGTGACCAATTGCAGGAATACCGTCTGCGGCTGGCTGCCATGCACGGGAAAAAAGTGCTCGTCGTGCGTACGGTTCATTCACGCCCCGTCACCTTCTCTGGCAAAGAAATGCCAAACTACTATGCTGCTGGCGAGGCACAGGCGCAGAATCTCTATGACACTCAACTCCGCGACCTGCTTTAAAACCATTCAGCGATACACCTCCGCCAAGGCACGCATCAGCTTTTCGAGAACCGCATAATACCTCTCTTCACCCAAGGCTGAACGCTGAGTTTTCAGTACTTCCAATTCGCGTTCCAAAGCGTCGCGCTTCTGACGCTGTTCATCGCTGAGTTTCATCTCCTCATCACTCAGCACCAGGGAGATCTGTGCTGCCCTGGCCCCATCGGCCTTCGATTCTTTGGCTTTCACTCCCTCGAAAATCTCTGAACGAGTGCCGAACCCATCGCCATTGTCTTCCAGCAATGCATGCTCGGTGGCTAGGCGTTCTTCCTTTTCATAAAACTCTGCTGTCTTCTTGCTCGCATAAAGAAAAGCCTCCAGCACTGAAACTTGCTTGTCCTGATCCAAATCCGCCTCGCGAAGACCTGCAATAGCCGGGGCAAAGTGCTCACCAAAACGAGTGTAAAATACCTCATCTGCACCTTTTGTGGCACTAACGATGACTCGACCCTTACCCATCAAGGGCTGTATGAATCCAGCACTGGCAGAAGCTGTTTGAACCAGCACAAGCTCACGCTGCAAAGGTCTCAGCCATTCCCCCAACTCCTTGGCCGTGATGTCGGGTCCACGCAGATTGAACTTGGCTTCCCTTCCATCAAAGGTGCCATGGCCAATCATCACCAGCCAAAACTGTCCCGACTTTTTTGTGGCTGCTTTCGTGATCGCCGCCTCCAGTTTCGCTGCATCGTCTTCCGCCTTGTCCCGGCCGATCATGTTCACCGGCACCGATGCCTTTGCACAAGCATCCTTCCACGCAGTGACCTGCGCATCGAAGAGTTTTCCATACTCCTCCGTGCCCTGAGCTCCTACCACGATCAGCACCTCAACATCACGCTTGGGAGCTTCTTGTGTCTCAACCGGGGCCATGGACATCGTCCATGACCATGCCAATGCTCCAAGCCCCATGCGCCACGTCCTGATCATGCCATGCCTCCCTTCCTTCTGAGAAACCATTCCACACTGAGCAAGGCCAGCACCAGGGCAAAGACCCAGGGTGCATGCCACAAGGGCTCCGTGACCGTTTCTTCAACCGGCACCCGGATGTTCTTCAACAGCTCCGGCAGGCGGCTCATCTCATCCAGCCTGAGCACCTGGCCACCACTTTCTTTGGCGATCCGTTCCATCCATTCACGTCCAGGTTTCACCGAGGCGAACTCTGCTGCCAATGGATCATGCACCCAACCGGTGGCTTTGGAACCAAGGACTTTGTCTTCAGGCGTGGTATTTTCAGCCGTGCTCTCCACCGTGGCCAAAGCCCGATAAGGCCCTGGCTCACGCGGGAAGAACTCCGCTTCGAAAAGCCCGGCTTCCTTCAAACTTGGTTCGGCAAACAAGGCCGATTTTTTTCCGTCGGGACCGGTCACTTCTATCTTCACCATCGCATCATCCATGGCTTTAAAGGCCCGGTCACGCACGCGCACCTCCAGTTTCATCCGCTCGGCATCTGGAGTGCTCGTGATCGCGATCCGGTCCGGTACATCCACGACCAGCCAGCGCATCATCTGCCGCCACGCCCGCTCCAGATCCTTGGCCGCCGCTTCATCACGCATCCCCCAGCGCCACATGTCGGCGATCATGAGGGCTCCCACCCGTCCTTCACCAAAACGCTGGGCCGCCAGTGCGGGCAGGGACTCCTGTTCATCACCGCTGACCGTCGCCAGAACGCTCGCTCCCGGCTTGATCGAAAAGGTCTGGTTCACCGCATGGAATCCCGGCATCTGCGCCAGACGCTGCTCGTCTTCATCCCGATTGGCACGCAGCCGGGTCCAGGGCTCAAGCCAGCCCTCACGGGTCAGATTGAAGCGTCCATTGGCCACCGCCGGAGACTGGCTGATGCGGTCCAGGTAAACCGGCAGCATACGCCCCAGTGGCGTGTGGTCATAACCTCCCGCTTGGTAGCTCTCCTGCCCGCCGAGCATCAGCAAGGCACCACCGCGTTCGCTGACAAACCGCTCAATCAGGTTCATCTGCTCCTGCGTGAAAAAAGCCGCCTCCAGGTCATCCACGATGATGGCGCGGTATTCGCCAAAAAACTCCTCGGCGGATTTGGGAAAGCCGTCACTGAGCTCCTTGCCATCGCGGGTGCCCAGACGGATCAGTACCGGCTGATCATAACGCTGGGCCTCCGCCTGCTGGCCGAAGCCGCGGAACAGCGGATTGCTCGTCTCACCGGTCCGCCCACGCCATTCGAACTTGGGCTCCCGTTTGGCGATGCGGATGAGCGAGGGCATCTGGATCTCCTCATCGCCCGTCAGCGCCCGGCGGAGAAATTTATACTCCCAGTTAGGCCGCCCTGAAACATACAGCACCCGATATGGGCCCGCCCCCCGGTCAACGGCCAGATGGCGTTCGTTGTTTGCCAGCGTGGCCTCTTTAGAAAGAGCCTTCCATTCATCTTTGGCCACCTTTGCGGCCAGCTCGGATTCCATCACCAGCAGCCGGTAAAAGGACACACCCGGTTTTGCAGCGGGCACCCGAAGACGAACGGCTTGCGCCGCGTCATCCTTAGCCAGCCGCAGCTTTTCCGTCACCACGGCCTTGCCCTGCTCATCCAGAACGATGACGGCAATGTCCCTGCCCGCAAATCCCTGCCCTGACACCTGGGCCGTGATGGTGACCGGCGTGTCCTCAAAGGCCGTCTGCGTCACCGTATGAGACACAATTTGCAAATCCGGCGTTGGTCCAGACTTGGCCAACAGCACAGGGAAGATGGGCACCGAAGAGACCACCTCTTTGAATGCAGACGCATCCGTCGGCGAGCCATCGCTGAACAGCACCACCGCTGCGACGCGGCTGCCGGGACCGCCCCCGGTCAGCGTGCTCAAAGCCCGGTTGAGTTCCGACTTCGTGCCAGTGAAATCCAGCTTGGAGAAATCGGCCACGCCTTGCAGCCGCTCATCCGCCAACTGCGTTTTCAGTCGAAACATCCGGCCGAGTTCGTCCATCCATGTCGGCGGCACCTTGTCATCCGCCCCCAGCGCCTCCCGCATCTGCGCCGCACGGGTTGTGCCGCCCTGGGTCTCAGCGATGTTTAACGAGGCGCTGTTGTCCGCCACGAGGATGACTTCGTTTTCACCGGTCATCGGCTGCCTGCTGGACCACACCGGGTCCAAAAGGCATAACGCCAGGATCATCCAGGCCGCAGCCTTGCATCCCAGTGCGGTCCAGCGTGCGGCTCCCCGCAAAGGTGAGCGCCGATAGCCCGCGAACAGCAAAGCGAGCACCACGGCCATGATGCCGAGGGCGAGCCACCAACGCTCTGGATGCTGGAAGATGAGGTCAGTCATTCAGCCACTCAGTTCCCATTCCCCAGCTCCTTGTAATAGCGTTTCACCAGGTCCCGGAAGGCGGGCGGCACTGGGTCGCGATCCACGGGGACCATGGGATTATCGGTGTCGCGTTTGGCCAGTTCCTCCGCCACGCGGTTGCGCAGTTCCACCAACGGCTGCGTGATGCGCATGGCTAGATTGTCAGCCTGCGGTGCCTCATTGTTGCGCTCATGCTCGATCCTCAAAGCCCGCGCATTGTCCAACACCTTGGCGGCTTCATTACGGAGCTCGGGTTGATTGAGAAGTTCCTCCACATTGCGCAAGCGGTCTGTCCATTCGCCATAGCCCTCGCCGGTCAGGGGACTGCGGTCCACCTGCTCCACCATTTCGTCAAAGAACATGCCACCACCACCCGTGGGCAAGCCCCGACGACGATCATCACCGCCGAGATTACGCCCTGCCGTGGTCCCCCCCCCTGACTGTTGACCACCTCGTCCACTGGCCTGTGGAGCACCACCTTCCGCCATTTGTGGGGAGCCCTGACCTTGGCCCTGTTGGCCATCCTGCCCCTGGCTGGAAGGTGACTCACCTGGCCCCTCGCCAGGATTTTGTCCAGGCTGCTGCCCACCTTGTCCCTGGGACTTCGACTCTCCCTGCGGATTTTGAGCTGTCTGAGCTGATGAACCTTCACCTCGAGCCTGCCCCGGCCCCTCCGAGCCTTTGCCGTCCTTGCCCTGACCTGGTGCGCCTGGTTGCTGGCCTTCCTGCCCTGGTTGACCTGAAGGTTGCCCCTCTGGATTTTGAGCCATTTGCCCTGACTGGCTTTGGCCCGGCTTCTGTCCTTCACCAGGCTTCGTTCCTTCTCCGGGGTCCTGCCCTTCCCCTTCTCCGGGGGCTTGTCCTTCCTGCGGATCTTTGCCCGCCATCTGTCCTTTGAAATCTGAAGCTCCAGGTTCTTTACCCTCCTTGGGTTCACCTGGGGATTGTCCGCCCGCCTTGGGCGAATCTGGCGAGGGTTCGCCTTTGGCAGACGATGATTCACCTTGAGGCTTGTCCTTGCTGGCTAGCCCTTCAGCCATCGTTTCCGTCTCAACTTCTTTGATCAGTTGATCGAGTTCCGCACGGGCCATGCGCAGGGCTTCGGTTTCGCTGCCCAGGACACTTTCCGCAGCTTTTTCCACACCCTTCTGCAGTTGCTCCACGGAGGTGGTGGCCTTTCGTTCGGCGTCCTGCGCTTCGGCACGATTGCCATAGCGGGATTGCATGCGGGCCTCCTCCAGATTTTCTTCCAGACCTCCGGTCTGGGCATCGCGCACGGCCTCATACAGGCGGCGGTGCAACAGAGGATTGTTTCCTTCCGCCTGCTCACTGATCCGGCGCATGTTCTCCAGCAATTCGTTCACCTTCGTGCCCTGCTCTTCGATCTGTCGGGCCACCTGGCTGCCATCCAGCATCTTTTCCAATGAGCTGCTGGTGTCATTGCTGGGTTCACCCGTCTTCTGATTCTCCAGCGCTTCGCTGATCTGCTTTTGCGCCTCAGCCACTTCACGGGCTTGCTGGCGCACCTGTTTCATCTCATCGGCAAAGCGTTTGGCCGTCTTCTCTTTAAAGTCCTCCTGCATTTCCTCCAGCTCCCGCTGAGCGCGGGTGGCGGCATTCGCGGCATCGGCGAGCTGCTGCTCCTTCAGCTTCTCCGCCGCGTCCATCACCTGCTCCCGGGTTTGCTCGAGCTGCTCCTTGGCCTCCGCCATGTTGGCCGAGTTCTCCGGGCTTTCCATTCTCTCCTTCAGGTTATCCACATCGCGCAGCAGTTGCTCTTGCTCCTCTTGAAGACGTTTGAGCTGGTTGGCCAGTTCCTGTTTTTCCTCCGCCGTATTCGCCTTATCCATCTGCTTCTGGATTTCTTTCATCTTCTCCGCCAAGGCCTCCTGCCGACGGGCCAGTTCTTTGAGCCGGTTTAGCACCTGCAGGTTTTCCTCCTGCTCGGCGGTCTGTTCGGGCGTGGCCTGTTTTTCTTCCTCGTAGCGCTGCTCTTCCTGCTTCAGCTCCAGGTTCATGAGCTGATTTTGTTTTGCCTGCTGAGAGGCGCTGCCGGGCTGGCCAGGGTCTTTCTGCCGCATCACCCGGTGCTCGCGGCTCTGTGCCCGATGCAGCCATTCCAAGGCGCTTTGCTCAAAGGTCAGCGCCTGGTTCAAAGGTGCACGTTTCTTCTCCGAGGATGCCTGCTCAAGCGGGTCCAGCACGTCCTTCATGCTCTTCCAGGCTTCGGTCAGGGCTGTCTTGATCTCGGCATCCTCAGCCTTTTCCATCATTTCCTTGGTTTGATCCAAAGCAATGCTCTGGGACTCATGGACGACATCCACATCCGGCGCTGCAGCCTCCATGACGCGTCCTGCGTTGGTATCCCTGATCAGACGCCAAGTGGCGTTCACGATCTGTTTTTGCAGTTCCACCAGCTTGTCTAAATCCGTTTTTTTCTCTGACATGCCCGGCTCGCTTGGAGGGGCTTCGGCTTCACGGAAGATGTCTTCAAAATGACGGACATCGGCAAAGAACATGTCGCTCATAGCCCGCCGCACTTCGCCCTGGGGCCCCTTGTCCTCCGCCCAGAAATGATAGCTCACCAGTTGGCGCGGTTCAGCACTCTCATTCTCCAGGGCGAGCAGTTCCCTCACGTCCTGCTTCTTGGCAGGCTGGGTGGTGCCGTGTTTAAACATCACTTCTTTGCTTTTGCCGGCGAGGCTGAAACTGACACCGCTCTGAGTCACGCCCAGGTCATCCCAGACCTTGGCCTCGACAGGCAGCTCTTGAATGGCGGAAACTTGAATGTCGCGTTTGGGGAACACGACTTCGATCTTCGCCAGTTGGTTCGACTGTACCCTCACACTGATCCAGGGCGGATTTTTGTTGGCGCGTTGTTTGTCATCTACCAAGTGCAGACGCCATTTCTGAGAGGTCTCTGCCTTCATCGTCGCCGTCAGGATCAGCGGATCAGTGGCCGATGGTTTCAGTGGCAAGACGGTCTTATCCTCTCCAAAAAGCTCGGCATCTTTGACGAGTTTATTGACCTTGAAACTGAACTCCAAGTCACTGCCTTCCATGGCCGTGACCTTCAGCGTGTTTTTGATCTCCTTTACCGGCAGGCCCGTATAAGCCGGTGGAGTGATCTTCACATCCGCCCGTTCTAAAGCCGGATAAACAAACGTGGTGATCGTGTGCTCTTTTGACCGCTCCGCCCCGAACTCGACATGATAAAGAGCGTCTTTGTCCACCTTGGAGATCAGGCCGCCAAAGACCTGCTCATCCACGGTGAGTCGCATGGGGATGCGCTCGCGCTCCTGACCGTCCGGCTCCGTCACCACCAGGGTGGCATCGGCCGGAACCTCCTGATCAAACCGGGCTTCCACAATGAGCCGGGTACCGCGTTCGATTTCCGTATCGCCCGGTGTCAGTGTGGCGGAAAGCACCGCCGCGACCTTGGGCTCTTCGGCTGACTTCACGGTCGCTTCAGGCCGGGCATGTGCCTGGGTCCAACGATGATTCATGAACAGAAAGGAATTCACCCACAGCAGCAGGCCGAAGTACATCAGCCAGCGCAAAGTCCGCGAGCGGGACCGGGTCAGCACGGCGGTCCAGTCGTGAGTGGCTCCGTGATCCGTGGCAGCAGATATCACCCGCTGCTCCAGGATGTTGAGGTCCGGTTTGTCCAGCAATCCCTCGGCGGTGATCAGCAGGCCGTTTGCTCCCGGCAGTTTTCTTTCCAGCACGCGTGCGACATCGCGCCGCTGACGCATGTGCCGTGAATACCAGAAGGCCGCCGCAACCGCGACGAGGACAGGGATCACCAACAGCCACCAGGGGGCGGTGCCTGTCATCCAGGTCATGTGCTTGATCTTCCAGCCAACGCCCAAAGAAGCCACCGCCGCCAGCAGGTAAACGATGACATAACAGAGGTGCTGGCGCGCGCCACGCCATCCCCGGTGTGCGGCCTGGAACTTCTCTTTCAGGATCTGCTGCTCAATCATGGCCTTGTCCCTTTCTGAGCTCGGAGTTTAAAAACACAGCCGCGACCCGAAGCGGCGCTTCAGGGAACCCGGCAGGTGCTGAGTTTGGCATCTTCATGAATACGCCGGCTGCGCCCTCCCCTCTCGGATTCTTCCAGCCAGCCAGGTTTCCCAGCCCAGAATGGCCAGCAATCCGCCCAGCAGCCATAACCATGCCCGCTGGCGGCCTTCCTGTTCTCGGGTGGCCAGGCGCTCCCGGTCCGCCGCTTTTTCTGCAGCTCCGGGTTCCGTCTCGCCCGCTTCCAGCCGCACGCCAAATTCACGCAGCTTTTCAGAATCCATCGCAGTCACCCGGCTTTCCTCAGGCGACAGATTCACGGCCACCACCTGCACCGTTTTCGACTGGAGCGTGTAAAGCCCCACCGTTTCCGCGCGGAGGACTTCGCCGGGCTTGGGTTTCAGGGTCTGGCCGTCGGGTGTCATGATCGTGGTCTCCACCTCCAAAGGAAGCGCATCTCCCACCAACAACGAAGCCGCCTGTTCGTTGCGAAATCCGGCCGCCTCAAGCCAGCCATAAAGCAGCGGCACGAACTTGGTGGACAGGGCAAGCTGGCTCTCCGCCGGGTGCCAGCCGCTGGCGAGCAGGATCAGCCGGCCTTTGCCTGGAGACGCTGTCAGAATGGCCGGATCGCGGTTGTCAAAGCGGGCAATCACCTGGAGTCCTTTGGCAGCCTCATCACTCATCTCAATACGACGATGTTTCCAAAAACGCAGTTTGGTGAAGTCGCGCAGCCTTTCATCCGCAAAAGGACGCAACAGGGGATGGGCGGTGTCCACCTCCGCCAGCATTAGGTAGTCGCTTTTGTCATTGCCCGTGGGTTTGAATGTGGCCCCTGGGACCCCGCTCAAAGCTTCCACCTCAGCGGCGGGCGTGTTCTCATCCACCACCTTCACCACCATGCCGCCAGCGTCCAGGAAGGAGCGCAAGGCCATGGTCATGGGCTCCATTAAAACCATTCCAGAAATAAAAACGATGTCGGTGCCGGGCGGAATCGTTGGAGTCCCGGCTGGAATCACTTGAAGTTTAGGCAGAAGGGTCGCCGTGGTTTGCAGCGCCCTGCTCAAATAAAACAGCGGTGAAGCGGCCTCATCACGCGTCGCTTCATCGCCGATGAAAACGATGCGAACGGCCTTTGGCTGAGGTGGTGCGACAAACACACGGTTGTCAAAATCCCAGGCGTCCCCGGTGAGGCGCAGCACACGGGCCTCGGCTGCATCCTGGACCGGTGGAGCTGACAGCACCCGGCCAGCACCCGGTGGCAGATACCCGCTCACCGATTCCACACCGCCCTTTTCCCAGGCGAGCGTGAAGTCCGAGATTTTCGAATCCCGTGTGTTCCCCAGTCGCACGCGCACGCCGGAGCGAGGGCGCTCAACACCTTCGATTTTTTCATTCTCGTCTTCTTCGACACTGGCCGCCAGGGACAGCGAGAGATTGTCCGTATCCGGCACCTCCACCCGCACCACATTCACCGCAATCGTCTCCGGCCACACCTGGCTGCGCAGTGCATCCAGGCGGGCTCCTTCCTGAAGATCGCTGATCAACACAATTCTCTTCCTGACTCCCGTCATGCCCGGTTCGCTGCTGAAAACGGATGCCGCATCCACCAGCGCCAGTCCCAGGTCCGTGCCAGACCAGCCGGGCTTCACTTGATCCAGCCTTTGTTTGGTCGTCACCGTGCGCGTACTCGCTGACTCCCGGTCTTCAGCAAAGGTCCACACGGGTTGGATTTCACGGTCAAAAGTAGCCACGGCCACGCGGTCAGATGCAGATGCGGAAGTGATCAGCTTTGCCGCCTCCGCCCTGGCCTTGGTCCAGAGATCTCCACGCTGCATGGAGGCACTTCGGTCCAGGAGAATCAGGGTGGCCTCGTTTTGGCCGAGCGCCGCCGTTTCCTCACTCCGCCAGAGAGGCCGGGCAAACATCAGTGCCAGCAGGATGAGCGCCACACAGCGCAGCAGCAAAAGCAGCCAGTGCTCCAGGCGGCGTTTGCTCACCGGCATGGGCGTCTGCGCATCCAGAAACATGAGCGAACTGAACTCCACCCGTTCCTGCGGTGGACGCCTGCGTAAGTGCATTAGGATCGGCCCAATGATCGCCGCTGTGCCTAACAAATAGAGTGGGAACAGCCAGCTCATCTGCGAGGGCCTCCTTTCTTGCGATTGCGGGCCGAGAGGAAGTCAAAGAGCACTCCCTCCAGCGCCGTGTCCGTGGGCGTCCAGTGATACTCAATGCCCTGACGCTCGCAGGCACGCCGGATGAAATCACGGTGTACGTTCAGCCGGTTCAGGTAGGTCTCGCGCGACTGAGCCGGATCAATGAACCTCTCCGTGCCGGTTTCCGCATCGCGAAAGTGAGCCGCCTTTTCAAAGGTAAACTCAATCTCCGCCCGGTCCATCACATGAAAGACGACGACGTCATGCCCCATCGCCCCTAACAAACCCAGTTGGCGCTCCAGCTTGTCCACCGGAGCCAGGAGATCCGACACAAGGCAGATCAGCCCGCGCTTTCTCACCAGATCGGCAAGCTGTTTCACGCTGAGATCCAGCGCGGTCGCACCGGCAGGGGCAGGTTTTTCCAGCTCCAGCATGAGGCGGCGCAGATGACCCGGGCGGTTGCGCGCCGGGATGTGGTCCTGCAACGTCTGGCCAAAGGTGGTGACCCCCACGGCATCCCCCTGCTGCATGAGAAACAGCGCCATCGTGGCGGCCAATGTGGCTGAATAGTCCGCCTTGGTCATCGGCCCAGAGCCAAACTTCATCGAGCGGCTGTGATCCACCACAAGCTGGCAGCGCAGGTTCGTTTCATCCTCGAACTTCTTGATGAAGGTGCGGTCACTACGGGCCAGCACCTTCCAGTCAATCGCCCGTGGATCATCCCCCTGCACATACGCCCGATACTCGCTAAACTCGACCGAGAATCCATGATACGGACTGCGGTGCATCCCCTTCCAAAGGCCCTCGACAATGACCTTGGCCCGCAGTTCCAAAGAACGGATGCGGGCCAGGGCGGCGGTGTCGAGGTGGGTGGGCATGATATCAGCTTCCGGTTGTGGATGCTCTGTGGCGAAACTCGTCTGCGTCCTTGGTCAAAGCCATGCTGCTCGCAGCCATAGCCAGCCGCTCCCAATAATCTGGATCCGCCCCGGCAATATCTCCGGCTTGATCCAGCATGTTCATCGCACACTCAAGTTCGTTGCACGCTAAAAACGACCTATATTCTGCCAGACAGCGATCAACTTCAGCGCCTCTTTCTTGGACGACTTTAGATGCGGCCACAGCCTCAAGAAGAACGCGTGTTTTCTTCCAGCCAAGCTGCAGCTTGAATTGATCTAGGATATTCATCGAACTGAATGTGTGATCAATTATTTGCTTACCGTCTCCAACAGCCGCTCAATCACCTTCCCCACCGTCACACCTTCGGCTTCGGCCCGGTAGTTGATCAGGATGCGATGACGCAAAACCGGTTGGGCCATGGCGCGGATGTCATTGAGGGTTACGTGGGCACGGCCATGCAGGAGGGCGCGGGTTTTGCCGCCTAAAACGAGGCATTGCGAGGCACGCGTGCCCGCGCCCCAGCTCACCCATTCATTGACGAAGTCCGGCACCCCCGGACGACCAGGACGGGAGGCGGCGGAGAGTTTCACGGCGTAGCGTGCGACGTCCTCGGCGATGGGCACCTTTTTGACCACCTGATGGAAGGCCTGCAACTGAGGTCCGTGGAAGAGGCGCTGGACAGGCTCGCTTTTCCCACCCGTAGTGCGCGTGACGACGGCGACCTCGTCATCCTCACTGAGGTAATCAATGACGATGTTCAGCATGAAACGGTCGAGCTGGGCCTCTGGCAGCGGATAGGTCCCTTCCATCTCGATGGGGTTCTGCGTGGCCAGCACGAAGAACGGCTCCGGCAGGTGCATGGTGTTGCCAGCGACGGTGACCTGATGCTCCTGCATGGCCTCCAGCAGGGCGGCCTGGGTCTTCGGCGGAGTTCGGTTGATTTCATCCGCCAGGATCATGTTGGCAAAGACAGGCCCTCGCTTGAAAACGAGCTGCCGACCGTGATCAGTGTCCTCCAAAATCTCCGTCCCGGTGATGTCCGACGGCATCAGATCCGGCGTGAACTGGATGCGATGAAAACTCAGGTCAAACACATCCGCTACGGTCTTCACCAGGAGGGTCTTGGCCAAGCCCGGCGCACCCGTGATCAGACAATGTCCGCCGGACAGCAGGGCGATCAGCATTTCATCAATGACCTGGGTCTGCCCCACGATGACCTCTCCCACCTCCGCCAGGATGCGTTCACGGGCCCCGGCGAGCGTTTCGATGACTTCCTTTTCTGATAAAACGACGGCGGCAGGAGAGGAGTCAGGGGTGTCAGACATAAGCGCTGTGTATCAAACAGCCTCAGCCATGCCAAGCTATCGCCAGGTTTGGCGGTTTTATTTCAAACTCAGCAACGCGGTGCTACCAAAGCGGAACCTTTGATCAAACGAAGGCAGGCCATCGAACTGGCTTTGATCTGAAACGGGGAGTCACCTTCATGCCGTCGGGAATCCACCGGGACAAAGGCCGGGGACATACCGGTATCAAAAATCACACTCCAAAGTGTATCCTTGTCACCCGGCAGCGCAAAGGTTTGAGGCAAATCCCCACGATTGAACAAGAGCAGCAATGCAGGCTTACCATCCAGAAGCGCCCCAAAAAAAGAACGACGTGGATCATGCCATTCATCGTGACAGAGCATGGACGCATCTCCCTCCAGCCAAGTCACATCCGCCAACCCCGTTGATGGATCGACTGACCCATTAAAAAAATGAGCACGGCGTAGGCTGTTCATGCTCTTTCTAAAAGCGATGATCTGCTTGGTAAACTCGAGCATTTCCACATCGCAAGTGCTCCAGTCCATCCAGCTCAGATCATTGTCCTGACAATACGCATTGTTATTCCCCTTTTGTGTGCGCCCACGCTCATCGCCCGCATTGATGAAGGGGATACCAATGGATGTCATCAACGTCGCCATCAGACTGCGCCGAAGGCGGGCGCGCAGAGTCAGGACGCGAGGATCGTTCGTCGGCCCTTCGACCCCACAGCTCACGCTATGATTGGTGTTATCTCCATCCCGGTTGTCTTCCCCGTTGGCTTCATTGTGTTTGCTAGCATAGCTGACGAGGTCCAGCAGGGTAAAACCATCATGACTGGTCAGGAAATTGACCGAACTCAGCGCAGGCCGTTGGTTCCAGCCAAAGACATCCTGGCTGCCGCAAATACGCTTGGCAAATTCCGCCGTTGAGCCCTCTTCTCCCGCCCAAAACCGGCGCACTGAGTCGCGATATTTGCCATTGAGTTCACGCCATGGTTCAGGGAAACCGCCGACTTGATAGCTATCCATACGGAAGATATCCCAAGGCTCGGCGATGAGCTTGACCTGAGACAAGACCGGGTCCTGTGCAACGGCGGCGAGAAACTGACAGTTGGCATTGAAGTTATCCTGATGATCACGCGCCACCGTCACCGCCAAATCGAAACGGAACCCATCCACATGCATTTCCGTGACCCAGTATCTCAAACTGTCCAGGATCAGACGCAAGGTGGGAGGGGTGGAGGAATCCACGGCATTGCCACAGCCGGTAATGTTGATGTAGTAGGCACCACTTTCCTCAAAGGTATGCCTGTAGTACATCCGATCATCCAGTCCACGAAACATGACCGTGGGGCCGCGTTCATCCCCTTCTGCCGTATGATTATAAACAACATCCAAAATGACCTCCAGACCGGCCTCATGGAGCGCTTTGACCATCTCCTTAAACTCTCTGACCTGTGCCTCTGGATCCGAAGCGGATGCATACGCATTGTGCGGGGCAAAGAAGCCGATGGTATTGTAACCCCAATAATTGGTTAGCCCTTTTTCCAGAAGAAACTGGTCATCCATGTGCTGATGCACAGGCAGCAATTGCAGACTGGTCACACCCAGGCTCTTGAGGTAAGAAATAACAGAGCGATGGGCCAGTCCGGCATAGGTGCCACGCAATTTTTGCGGCACATCTGGATGCTTTTGGGTGAACCCCTTCACATGCAACTCATAAAGCACCGTATCCTTCCAAGGCACCCGCGGTGCAGTATCGCGCCGCCAATTGAAACGATCATCAACGACGACTGACTTGAGCGCCACCGCTCCGTTGTCCGTGGCACCGGGGGGCACTCCCGGACCTTCATGACCCAACATCTCCGTGCGGCCATCCGGTTTCCCATGAATCGCACGGGCGTAGGGGTCCAGCAGCAGCTTATTGGAATTGAATCGAAGAGCACTTTTAGGCATCCAGGGACCATGGGCACGGTACCCATACAATTGGCCGCCCCTGACTTTGGGGACAAAGACATGCCAGAGATCGCACTCCCCCCGCGTCATGGGCAGCCGCGCTTTTTCTCGGGCAGGGTCTGCGGTCTCGTAAAGACAGAGTTCCAAGGCAGTGGCGTGTCTGGAAAAAACAGTGAAATGCGCGCCCTCTACTGTGAGGGTGACACCGGGATGGTTGGGCACAGAGATGGCCGGGTCAGCAGGCATGGTTCGGACTCAATGGAGCAAGGGACGGGCCGCTGCATGAGGTATTTCTGGAATACCTCATTTCCGCTAGGCGGCCAGAGCCGACAGACGGCATTCCAGCGCCCGCTCAAAGCTGACCAAGCGTCGTAACAGCGCATTGTATTGGGAGTAAGCATCCACACCATGCCGGCTCGACAGCAACGAATAAAGACGAAGTTCGGCCGCCTGATCACGGACTGGAAATGGTGGCACCGCCAAGCCTGCTTCCCGCATCCGGGAGGCTCCGATCTGCACCATCAAAGAAGACACCGATTCTTCACCCAAAGTGAGATCCAGCAGCCCTTGACGGATGATTTCTTCCCCGGGCAGATTTGTGAGATCAGGAGTCATAGCAGGTGTTTTGAACACGTTTGGCAAAAGAACCGGGATCAATTGCAGGATAGCGGATCAACTGAGGTTGGATACTCAAAAATAACTCGAGTAGGCGCAATCTGTCCACCAATCCCGCTTCGATCATCTGAGCCACATCCACACGGTCCCGCTCATGAGAACGTTCGATTTTCGCCAAGGCCTGACTGTAGAGATCATAGTGGTAGAAATCAATTGAACCATGCCTATCAATAAAGCGGCAACGGTCTCTCCAGCCAGGAAGTGGAGGAATGAAATCTGAAGGGCTCGCAGGCTCAAGGTTGATGTCGAATTTGTCTTTTAGCGGAGGCAAGGCCTCATAAAAACCGGATGGTTCAGGTTCGGCTTTAAAATCCACATCCACAGTCATCTCGCGCCAACCCATCAAAACGGCGGTCACGCCTCCGGTAAAAAAGACTGTGCCCGCACCTCGCACGGTCCGCCCCAACTCAATCATGAACTGGTGGATGCGATCCTGGGTGATGGGTTGACGCATAGAAGTATTCTAATCGAACTTAAAAGACCTGCACACAATCTAGGTCATCCACCCTCTAAGCGGCCAGAGGAGCATCGAACCAGCGTCCGTGCTCTTTGATCAGATCCACAAGGCGCTCAACGGCCTCTTCTTCGGGGATGTTGAACTTCACAGCAGTCTTGCCGACGTAGAGATTGATCTTGCCTGGTGCCCCCCCGACGTAGCCAAAGTCGGCATCCGCCATTTCGCCAGGACCGTTCACAATGCAGCCCATGACGGCGATTCGCACACCTTTGAGGTGACCTGTCGAAGCGCGGATCTTCTGGGTGGTGCTTTGGAGATTGAACAGGGTGCGACCGCAGCTCGGGCAGGCCACGTAGTCGGTCTTGAAAATGCGAACTCCGGCGGCCTGAAGGATGTTGTAGCTCAGGCGCAGGGACTGACCGGGAGCCTCCTCACCATTGACCAGGACGGCATCGCCGATGCCATCGCACAAAAGGGAGCCGATGTTGGTGGCGGCAGTGAGCAGATTGGAGGTGAAGTCCGAATCGGGCGACTCGGTGGCCTCACCCAGAAGCGTGTCCTTCAGCAAAATCGAATGGCGGGCATCCAGCTTCGCTGCGAGCAGACGATAGGCATGGATGGGGGCGAGATCGAGCCCATCAGCGACCGTCACAAGGCGCGCATCCACAGCAGCGTTCAAATCATGCAGCGCGCTATCTTCACGTGGATCAATGGCGATCACACCGCTGTCCTCGACCACCACTTCCGGTTTGAAATCACCCAGCTTGTCCAGCTTGTGGGAGACAGCATCCCATTTACGGCGGCTGGTGAAGACGGCGACCGTGGCACCGCCACCGATTTCTACGCCGTTGACCCGCAGTCTGTCCGTGGCACGGCGGCTGTAGGTGAAGGGATCATAGCTGATGGGCAATGCCTCGCTGGTTGCCCCACACTGACCATCACGCACGCCGCCGACCACCGATTTGACAAGGGCCTGGGCCACCGGGATTTCGTAGATCGCGTCCTCAGTCAGAGACACACGAATCGTGTCGCCAATCCCATCTGAAAGCAGCGAGCCGATGCCAATGGCACTCTTGATTCGGCCGTCTTCACCATCGCCTGCTTCCGTCACACCGAGATGAATAGGGTAGTTCCAGTCACTGCCCAGGGCATTGAGATGAGCCACCAGCAGACGGTAGGCCTCAATCATGACCTTCGGATTGCTGGCCTTCATCGAGAAGAGGAAGTTGTGATAATCATTCGCCCGGGCAATGCGGGCGAACTCCAGGGCGCTCTCCACCATGCCGTGCGGGGTATCGCCATGACGGTTCATGATGCGATCACTGAGGCTGCCATGGTTGGTCCCGATGCGCATGGCCCGACCCAGCCTTTTGCACTCCTCCACCAGGGGCACAAACTGCGCCTCCATGTAGGCGACTTCTTCGGCGTATTGCTCGTCGGTGTATTCCTTGACGGCGAACTTCTTTTTATCGGCGTAGTTGCCGGGATTCACCCTCACCTTTTCCACCCACTTCACCGCCTCCATGGCCGCGTCCGGTTTGAAATGGATGTCGGCCACGAGAGGCACGTCACAACCGGCCGCGCGCAGGCCATCACGGATGTGCTGGAGGTTCTCCGCGATTACCCGCGTTTGAGCCGTGACACGCACGATCTCACAGCCCGCCGCTGCAAGCTCCAGCGCCTGCTGGATGCAGGCCTCCGCATCACGGGTGTCGCTGGTCAGCATGGACTGGACACGGATCGGATTGCCACCCCCAATGCCCACGTTGCCGACCATCACGACCCGTGTTTCACGGCGTTGGTAATGGTAAAGGTCGGGACAGTAACGGAGCAGGCTGGTGGAGGTCATTGATGGCACAACAAACTCCAAGGTGGCGTCTGTGCAATCGTGAACGCAGTTACTTCACCTCTGGCCGCTGGTCCTTCGGCAGCCATTTGATCTCCTCGGCAGGATTGCTCTTCTTGTTGCCGCCAATGAAGATGTCCCCCAGGTCCTTGAAGGTGACAAAAAAGATGAACCCGAACAGGGTCAGCGCGCAGGCAGTCTGGACCCACTCCAGCGCCCGTGAATGCAGGGGCTTCCGGCGCAGCGCCTCGGCGATGGCCATGGTGATATGGCCTCCGTCCAGCACAGGGAAAGGCAGCATGTTCATGATTGCCAAGTTGATGTTCAAAACGACGCTGAACCACAGGATCTGCAAAAGCGCGGCTGGGTCCTGCAGCAGATTGTAGCAAACACGTCCGATGCCCACCGGGCCGCTCATGTGGGCGGGGCTGATGTCGGAGCTTCCGGAAACCAGCTTACTAAGCATGCTGAACATGCTGCGGGCGGCATCGGAGATCTGTTCAGACACCGATGGATAGGCCAGTTTCCGAGCACCTGTGGCGTGCCAGGCGATGCCGACCATCGGACGGTTGAGCTCTGCCGGACGTTGATCGGGCAGACGGGGAACCAAAGTGACAGGCATCTCCGTGGATTGACCTGTCTTCTTCTCCGTGCGCCGGATGATCACCTGCACGGGCTTGCCGGCCTTGTCTTCTAGATATTCTGCAAGTTGAATCCGGCTGAGCAGAGGGATGCCGTCCACGCTCAATATCTCATCATTCGGCTGCAATCCGGCGTCCGCCGCCGGGCTGTCGGTCTGCACCGCGCCGACCATGGGCGTCTCCTTGCCCATGATGCCCACCTCCCGCAGGACAGGCCGCTCAAAAATGCTCATCCACCACGAACTCGGCTTTTTGTCCAGATCAGGCCACTTAGCGGCCACGGCGGTCTTTTTGATGCCCTCCCCGGGGCGCTCGACCTCAAAAATGATCTCCGTTCCCTCACTGGCGATGACGCCCCAGCGGACGCTGTCCACAAAGCCTTCAAAACGGCGGATGGGCATGCCGTCGATGGACTTGATCACATCCCCGGCCTTCAGACCGGCAGTGGCGGAGGGGCTGTCCTTGGCCACATAGCCGATGGTCGTGGTGACAAACGGTTCCGACTGCGGTTTCCCCAGCCAGCTCACCAGCAGAGCGAACACACAGGCAAGGCCAAAGCTGAACAACGGCCCGGCAAAGGCGACGATTGCCTTGTCCAGGGGGGTGATCGGCGGTAGTTGCTCCTCGCTTGTGGACTCACCCTCAATGGCACCCATGGGAGCCATTTGTGGCAACTTCACAAAACCACCGGCGGGAATGCTGCCGAGGCCATATTCCACCCCGTTGATGGTTTTGCGCCATAGGGGTTTACCAAACCAAATGTAGAAAGCTTCTACCTTCAGACCACGCCAACGTGCGGCCAGAAAATGTCCCCATTCATGGACAAGAATCATGAGATTGAAAACCAGCAATACCTCAAAAATGAGGATGATGATGCGGAGTACTTCACCAACGGTGCCGAGAGAGGAAAGCCATTGCATAAGAGTTGAAACTGATACGCGCCCTACACGGCACGCGAACGGAAAGCTAACATCCCAAATCCCAAGGGCAATCAACCAAATGGCAAATTCTGGAAATTCACAGACAGGTGATCAGCGCCGCCTCGCGACCATGATACACGTCGTGGACGGATAATAAAGGTAGCCAAACCCGAAGTCCACGGGCTGAACTCGATGCCGACCACTCGAGTAAGCCTCCATTAAATCCGGCTGCTGCTGGCTGAAAATCCCCAGAGTCCCTTGGTAATTGCCATAAAGATCCAACGTCATTCCCGCATTCACCAAATCCCGATACGGAACGCCAGAGGGGTCCTGAACAATACAGGGGGTGGAACGCGTGAGATAACTCCGAATGTTGGAAAATCCGCCGTCATGCATCAGATAAGAAGCGCTTTTCACCATCGCAGGCGGATAGCCCTGCTTGGCTACAAAGGTCAAAAAAGACCCGCCCAACCGTGTGCTGCCATTGGACAAATCTTGCCGAAAATAAAACAGCCGCTTCAGCCCGCCCATACCTGAACGAAATCGGATCATCAAACCAGGGGCAGCTCCCGCAGTCACCCCCGTCTGCACTGGGGTGCCGGTACCATCCAATTGCACAATATCCACACTCTCAACCGTCGCCCCTGTGCGTGCCAAAAAGACCAGTAAAACCGGCAGCGTGCCTCGAAAGCGGGTGGATTGCAGGTCATTGCGCATATCCTTGGTCACAAAATAGCCTGCATCCATAATGCTGCTCAGAGACTGGCGCAGTCCATTCAGGCCCACAGCCACTTCTCCCGGACTCAAGCTACTTAAATCAGGCAATGGCTCGGCAGGCTCCAGACCGCATAGGATGTAAGTCTCCGCCGAGGGAAACAGCTCATGCGCAAACAGGAAATCCGGGCCGCTGAATGGATAAAACAGAGCCCGAAAGCGTTGCAGGTCGCCTATCTCTTGTGCGGCCCAAGCCCTTACTTTTTGACCACGACCGAGGTCATGTTGACGCCATAAAGCCTCCATCTGTTGCTGATGATACGGCCAGGAGGAAGAATCCCTCACCGCAGCAAATGAACTCTGTCCACCGTAAGCCTCCATGCCGGCCAGCATCCGGGCCACATCGTTGATGGCCGAAGCACGCATCGGGACATTCAACGCTCCGGCTCCCGCAAAGAGGCTGCTTTGTCCGCTAGCCTCGGCACGCTTGACCGTCGTTCCCTCCATGTCTTTCGGCAGTTGGCAACTGCTCAACATCAGGCTTAGCAGGGTGAAAGAGACGAAAGATCGGATCAGAAAAGGGGACGGCATGACAGCCAAAACTGTAACAAGAGGCGTGCCTTCTCAAACATCCCATTGGCGAGGACTCCTGCGTTTATTTCGACTGAATTTGTCTGTTATGAAAATTCGACAAAAACTTTTCAGCCTGCCTGACCATCAATATCTGCCCTTTCCAAAGCTGCTGAAAAAACAGGCTTTTTCCAGATGGGCACCCGCGTTTTAATCTCCTTCAAATACCAGCGGCAGAAGTCAAAAGCTTCGGCGCTGTGTTTGCTGCGCACCCAGATCAAAATGGAAGGCTCTGCCGCAGCCACGAATCCCAGCCGATGCTGAAGAAAGACCTCGTGCGACCCAAACTCTTTTTGCCCCTGGACAATCAGCTCCCCCAGCATCCGCTCCGCCATGGGCAGATAAGCGGAGTAATCAATGCCAAGGATATCACGATCAGCCTCCACGCCGCGAACCACGCCGAGGAAACGCACCTCCGCCCCCTGCCCTGGGCCAAAGGGAGAAGTCGTATCGGGGATGGGTTCTGAAGACAGGAGGTAGGACATGCCTGGGCATTCTGTACACGCCGCTTGTGCAAAATCCATCCCGAGCTGGAAAAGACCGCGCGGCTGGCCATGAGTTAGTCCATGGACCCGGTGGGCAATCTTTATTATGATCTCGGCGAAGAACGCCTGCGCAGCCTTGTAGCGGCTTTTTACCGCCGGGTGCGCAGTGACGACCTCATCGGTCCCATGTATCCCGCAGATGATTGGGGAGGGTCCGAAAAACGGTTGGCCGACTTTCTCGTTTACCGTTTCGGGGGGCCGCAGACTTACCTGGAGGAACGTGGACATCCACGGCTTCGCGGACGTCACATGCCCTTTAGCATTGGCCTAGCCGAGCGTGACCGATGGCTGGATCTGATGGGAGCTTCCATGCGCGAGGTCGAGATTCCATTGGAGCTGGTTCCGGTCATCAGTGCCTTCTTTGCCCAGATCGCCGACTTTATGCGCAATCGGGAGGAACAACCATGAAACCGGAAGTCCTTCTCCTCGCCCCATTGCCTGAATTTTTATTGAGTCCGCTGTGGGACGTCTGTTCCTGCCATAGTTACTTTCTAACAGAGGATAAAATCACGCTGCTGCGCGAAGCAGGCTCCCGAATCCGGGGCATCGTCATGGCGGGTGGCAGCTCGGCACCCATGGAGCTATTGGCTCAGTTACCTCAGCTTGAGATCATTAGCATCTTTGGAGTCGGCTACGATGGAGTGCCGGTCGATTACTGCCACCAGCGCGGTATTCACGTTACCAACACACCCGAAGTGCTGACCGATGATGTTGCCGATATTGCAACAGCTTTGGTGCTGATGACCAGCCGTCGTTTGACTGAGGCAGAGCGTTTCGTCCGTCAGGCACAGTGGCCACGCGGAGCGTTTCCCCTGGCTCATGCCCTGCGTGGTAAAACCGCAGGTATCCTGGGATTGGGCCGCATCGGCAAAGCCATTGCCGAGCGTCTCAACGCCCATGGCATGGAAATCGCCTATCACGGACGGCAACCGCAGCCGTTGCAATATCGCTACTGTAAAAGCCTGGTGGAATTGGCGGAGAAATCGGATTTTCTCATTGTCGCATGTCCTGGTGGACCCGGGACCAAGCACTTGATCGACCAGGGCGTTCTCTCCGCCCTTGGCCCAAAAGGCACGCTGATCAACATCGCGCGCGGGAGTGTTGTGGATGAGCAGGCGCTGGTCGCCGCCGTGGAATCCGGCACCATTCGCGGTGCGGGCCTGGATGTCTTTGAAAATGAACCGCAGATACCTGCCGGGCTAATGACATCAGACAAGGTCGTTCTTTTACCTCACATCGGCAGCGGAACCCATGAAACACGGCAGGCCATGGCCAATCTCTGTGTGGGTAACATCGCCGCGCATTTTGATGGCAGACCTTTGCTGACACCTGTGAGCTGAAAAGCCCGGTTGTCAGAGCCGGATGAGGGTTGCAATCTTCACCCCATGAAACTCATCCTCGCCGCACTCTTGGCCTCCATCCTGTCCTTTGCCTGGGGCTTTGTGTCATGGACGCTCATGGGCTGGCATGAAAAAGGCATGCATGATTTCAAAAATGAAACCGAAGTGGCTGAGGTCATCAGGGCAAATGCCAGCCACGGTAGCGGTATTTACACTCTGCCTTATCCGCATAAAGCCGTCTCCTACGCCGATCCTGCGGAACAAAAGAAACTGGATGAGGCTTACCAAAAAGCCGGCACCGAAGGCCCTTACCTCTATGCCATCGTGCGGCCTGGACGGCTGGAGAGGAATATGCAGATGAATATGGCGTGGAGTTTTGGTCGCTCCTTCATCGCCGCTTTGATTCTAGCTGCCCTGCTTAACCAAACTGTCCTCTCCTTTCCTGGTCGGCTGACCTTTTGTGCGGCAGCGGGTCTTTTCTCAGGTTTGGTCTGCATCTTACCACAGCTGACGTGGTTTGAACTTCCAGCCCGCGAAGTCATCGTCGGAATGGCAGATTATATTATCGAATGGACACTGGCTGGGGTCATCCTGTCTCTTTTCCTGGGTAAAGAACCCACAGATCGTGATCTGCGTTAACGATCCAACCCCGCGCCTGCACCGTCGCTTGCATCCCGGCGGCTTGCCCTTATTCTCGCACCCCCAAACAAGAAACGTATGAACCAGCTCGATCAGCTCAAGCAGCACACCATCGTGGTAGCCGATACTGGCGACTTCGAGGCCATGAAGGCCTACAAGCCCCAGGACGCCACCACCAACCCCTCTCTCATTCTTCAGGCTTCGCAGAAAGCTGAGTATAAGTCGCTGGTCGATCAGGCCATCGCCGAATACAAAGGCGGCACCCTTTCCGGTGCGGCCAAGGTCGAGGCCATCATGGACCGCATTTTGATCCTCTTTGGTGTCGAGATCTTGAAAATCGTTCCAGGTCGCGTCTCCACAGAAGTAGACGCGCGTCTTTCCTTCGATACCCAAGGCAATGTGGACAAAGCCCGCCACCTCATCAGCATGTATGAGAAAGAAGGCATCAGCCGTGAACGCGTGTTGATCAAAATCGCCTCCACCTGGGAAGGCATCAAGGCCGCTGAGATCCTTCAGAAAGAAGGCATCAACTGCAACCTGACCCTGCTATTCAGCCTCGCCCAAGCGGTGGCCTGCGCTGAAGGCGGCATCAAACTCATCTCTCCTTTCGTCGGTCGCATTCTCGACTGGTATAAAAAGAGCACCGGCAAAGACTATGCCGCCACCGAAGATCCGGGCGTGGTTTCAGTAACTCAGATCTACAACTACTATAAGCACTTCGGTTACACGACCGAGGTCATGGGGGCCAGTTTCCGCAACAAAGGCGAAATCACCGAACTCGCCGGCTGTGACCTCCTCACCATCAGCCCAGGTCTCCTGGGTGAGCTGCAGGCCTCTGAAGAACCGCTCACGGCCAAGCTCAATGCTGAAAATGCCAAATCACTGAAGATCGAGCGCATCGGCAGTGAGGAAAAAACCTTCCGCTGGCTCTTCAACGAAGACGCCATGGCCACCGAAAAAACCGCCGAAGGCATCCGCAACTTTGGCAAGGACATCGTCAAGCTCGAGAAGCTGATCGAAGCCGGCATGTAAGAAGTGCAGCAGGCACTCCTGCCTGCTCCACGGCGGAGAATTCAAAGCGCGATTCCTTTCGGAATCGCGCTTTTTCGTGGGTTGAGATGATGGAGCTACCATGTCATAATAGAGGCCATGCAATCCCTGGCCGAACTGCTCTGCCGCGCCGAACATCGGGGCGAATTGAAGTTCTTTCTCATCGGCGGCCGCTCGCTGGAAGCCTATGGCATCATGCGTTTCACCAAGGATGTGGATTTCCTAATCGCTGCACACGACATTTCCGCGATGTCGGGCCTTCTGGTGAAAGCGGGCTATGAAAAGAATGCGGAAACCAGCATCTTCTCGCGCTGGAAACATCCGTCCATGCTCGTGGATGACGTGGACATCATGTACGTCAAAGCCGACACTTTTGAGAAGCTCCTTCACGACAGCCAGATGTTTGACCTCGGGACAGTTTCCGTGCGCGTGCCCAGCATCCCAAGCCTCATTTCACTCAAACTTCATGCCATGAAGAGCAATCCTGACCGGGTTGAAAGGGGGTGACATCCAGGAACTGTTGAAGAATCATCCCGGTGTATTGAGTCATGCTGAACTGGAGACGCTCTTCACCAAATACTCCTGTAGCGACCTCTTTCCTCAATTCAGCCATCTCGTATCATGAGCCAGCCCTACTACCTCGAACTCGACCTGCCAGAGGTAACCGAATGGCTGCCTAAAAATGAGGTGCTGTCTCCAGCCGAGAACGATGCCTGGATTTTACGGGAGCAAGCCGCCCGATGGCAACCAGGTGAGGATCGTCAAAGCACCAGCCCTGTTGATGTGCTTTTCACCCTCGACTGACAGCTACCTCCGCAGCACAAACTCCTTCGCGTTCACCAGGGACCACGCGATGTCCTCCAGGGCTCCGCGCTTGTCTTTGGCGGAGGCCAGGAGGGATTCCATGACCTTGGCTTCATCGGGAGTCGGGGCCCGTGTGAGCAGGGACCAGTAGAGGTCACGGACTACGGCGGCCGGATCGTCATTCTTCACCAGCGTGCCGAGTCGGTTGTTTTTGTCCCCCAGGATCTTGCCCACCACAGGGCCGCTGATGAACTGGAAAATCTGGCCGATATTGGTGTCATTGGCGCGTTCGCACTCGCAGCTCAGTTCCCGTTTGGGGCGGCCAAACTGGATCAGGAAAGCCTCCGGGGACATCGGGTCGGGGCTGCCACGGCCGCCTTTAGGACCGGCGATCTGACCGGCGCGGAGTCCAGCGTTGTCATTCAGTGAAGGGCGCACACGCAGGGCCAAGTGCAGGGAGTCAAAAAGCTGCTCAGCACTGAGGCGGCGGGGCACGTTGTGGGAGTAGTTGATTTCATCCGCCGCGTTGGTTGCATTTGGTGTGCTGTCGAGCTGATAGGTCCGGCTCAGCATGACGGTGCGGATCATGTGGCGAAGATCGAAACCGCTCTTCACAAAGTCCTTCGCGAGGTCTTCCAGCAGCGCGGGATGGCTGGCGGGATTGGTCAGGCGGAAATCATCCACGGGGTCCACAAGACCGCGTCCCATGAGGTGATACCAGATGCGGTTGACCTGGGATTTGGCGAACAGAGGATTCTTCGCACTGGTTAGCCAGATGGCAGCGGCCTGTAGTTCGTCCTCTTTTTCACCCAGCTTTGGCATGTCGGCACCGAGGAAGCGCGGCTTGGCTTTTTCACCCGTGCGAGGGTTTTCGACCGAGAGCTTGGCGTTCAGGAAGACGATCTGTTCACCGTTGAACTCATGCGTATCACTTTTGTCACGTCGTTTGTTATCCCCAATGATCTTGTAGTCCACCTGGCCGAACACGGCGGACCAATTGTAGTAGTCATCCTGGGTCCAGCGATCAAAGGGGTGGTTGTGGCACTCTGCACATTGAAGCCGCGTTCCCATGAAGACCTGCGCGACCGCCACTGCACGGGTAGCAGGGGTGCGGTTGGCACGGTAAAAATTCGAAGGCGCTTCTGTGTAGGTGCTGCCTCGCGAAGAGATCATTTCACGCACCAGGGCGTCAATGGGACGGTTTTGCGCGATGGCATCGCGAATCCAGCCGTGGAAAACCTTCAGGCCCTTGTCATCGAGCGTGCGTCCCTCGACCTTCAGTACATCGGCCCATTTCAGCGCCCAGGCCTCCGCAAACTCAGGCCGGACGAGAAGCCGGTCCACCAGACGGGCGCGTTTGTCGGGGGCCTTCTCGCTGGTGAAGGCACGCGCCTCCTCCACCGTGGGCACGATGCCGAGCAGGTCCAGATAGGCACGGCGGACAAAAACATCGTCCGCGCAGACGCCGCTGGGGTTGATGCGCAGCTTCTTCAGCTTGGTGAAGATGTGGTCGTCCACATAGTTGTCGCGCCGGGGTCTGGCCCAAACGAAGCCGGGGCTGGCCTTCAGGAAGGTGAGGCGCACGGGCACGCTCTGATCCAGGAACCGCACCAGCACGGTCGGTTCACCAAACTCCAGGCGCTGGACCAGACCACCGTGACTCACCTCGACCAGGCCGTTTTGCAAGGGCTCATACACGGCCTGCCCGGTGACATCACGCTGAGTGCCATCGGAAAAAGTGATCCTGGCGCTGAGCTGCACCCGGTCCTGGGTCTCATCCAAAATGATTTCCGCAGGCGTGACCTCGAGTTTTTTCACCCGCACATCCTCCTTGGCAGCGGCAGGCATCCCGGCAGCGATCCAATCCCGCACCACCGCATATTCCCAGCCCTTCGGATTGAGGCGCTTGCCACCCTCATGGGCCAGTTTGTTGGAGCCTTTGACCAGAAGCAGGCTTTCATCGGGAGCGAAGACATTGACCCGGCGTCCGGCGACATCCCGCGTTAATGCGGCGTAGTCATTCTCAATGTCCTGCCCTCGCAGGGAGAGCTTGAAGCCGCCCTTACCGGTGGCATTGCCATGGCAAGTGCCGAGATTGCATCCAGCCTTTGAAAGGGCTGCCATCACATCGTTACGAAAGGAAGGGACTGCCGCTCCATGTGCAGAGATCGTCCCAATGGCAAAGATTGCAACGAGGCGAAAAGTATGGGGCAGATCAAACATGGACGAAAAACAAACGCAGTTTTTGCGTCCAATTTTACGAGGGCACTCCAAAGTTATGCCTCGCCGAGGCCCCCCGAGATCAATTTTCAGCCAGAGTGGTGCTCTCAATCACAGCCCAGGCATTGTGATTGTGAATGGATTCGTAGTTTTCCGCCTCCACACGAAACCACTTGATCTTGCTATGGCTGGAAGCCTTTTGGGCGACGCTGCGAACCAAATCCTCAACAAAGACCGGATTATCATAGGCAGCCTCAGTCACGAATTTCTCATCAGGACGTTTCAACACACTATAAAGTTGGCTGCTGGCACTGGCCTCAACGAGTTCGATCAGATCCTCAATCCAAATCGGTTGGCGGAAACGCACAGAGAGCGTCACGACACCACGCTGATTGTGCGCACCGCGCTCGCTGATGGCCTTGGAACAAGGGCACAGTGTGGTCACGGGCACTTCCACGGTGACGACATAATCAATCTCTTCTCCCTCTGCATTGACCTCAAAAATGACGCCGTAATCCAGCAATCCTTCAGCTTTGGTCACGGGTGCTCGCTTGGCACGGAAGTAAGGAAACCGCATCTCTACGTGAGCCTTGCGGGCATTCAGGCGTGAAAGCAGTTCCTTGGGCATGGCAGCGATGCTGGCCACCGTCAATTCACGGCCGTGGGCATGGAGAATCTCCACAAAACGGCTCATGTGAGTGCCCTTGTATTGATGGGGCAAATCGACCGCCATCGTCACAGTCGCTACCGTGTGCTGCTGAGCTTGATCACGGTCACGAATCCGCATGGGGAAGCGCAGATTCTTAACTCCGACTCGGTCAATCGCAATCTTGCGATCATCCCGCTCGTTTTGGGTATCTTTGAGATTGGGCATCCGATAATAAACGAAACAAAATTTCCCACTGTCGCAGCAAGCAACAGTGGGAAAAGATTTATAGCACCGCTAAAAGAGGACTCAGGGCAGAAGGTTGACAGCGCGTGCGCGCTTCACTTCGCGCGTCACTTTGCGATGCAACCAAGCTGGAAGACCCGTCGTGCGGCGGGGAATCAGCTTGCCTGTCTCGGTGAGGAAACGTGACAGCAACTCAGGGTTGGTGTAGGTGAGCTTCTCGACAGGAATGTCCATCCGACGGCGGGGCATCCGGCGGTTGTTCTTGCGGAGAGAAATGAGGCGTTCGGTAGTCTTGGGTTGCATGACAGTGACGGCAGCGGGTTAGCGGATCTCGCGATGCAGGGTGCGGCGCTTGAGGAAAGGATTGAACTTCACTTTCTCGAGACGTCCGGGGGTGCGGGGACTCTTTTTATTGCGAGTGCTAACGTAACGGGACGTGGGCTTGCCCTCCGCCTTCGCTTCCGTGCATTCGAGGATGATGATTTCGCGTGCCATAAAATTGGGGGCGGAAGACTAGATTACTCTTTGCTAAAGTCAAGCGACTCATTGCTATTACCGCTGGAGGTCGTTGTTGTCTCCTCTTCATCGCGGTCGTCATCGGCATCGTCGGCGGTTTCATCCAGGCCGAAAAGTGAGCGAACAGGACGATTCCAGCGACCACTACGCTGCTCACGCTCCAGGCGTTCCTGACAGGCCACCGTAAAGCGTGTGAAAGGCAGGGCTTCCAGTCGTTCTTCAAAAATGGTCTCGCCTGACATTTCACAAATGCCGTACATGCCGGAATCGATGCGTTTCAGAGCTTCGTTGATTTCATAAATCGCATCCTGTTCTTTGGCCAGGAGGCTGAGAGCAAAGTCACGGTCATAGGCATCACTGCCCGCATCGGCCTGATGCATACCAAAAGCGGAGGAGTCCCCACCTTCTCCACCGCGCAGGTTTTCTGCCGTCACACCTTCAGCGGAGTTTAGATAAGCATCACGCAGCTCCACCAAGCGCTGGCGTTGTTTTTTCAGGAAGGCCGCAGGCAGCACCGGCTTCTTCGGCGGGGAGTCCATGGTTATACCCTCATCTTCGGCGCGACCTGTGCGACGGACGTTGGTGATTTTCGGAATAGAAACAGTCGCCTTGGTCTTGGCAGGGGCAGGCGGTGGAGAAACTTTTTCAGCCTTGGGTGCTGCCACTGGCTTTTTCACCGGAGCCTCGACTTTTTCCACTTTGGGGGCAGGAGCCGCTTTGGGTGCTTCCTTCTTGGCCGGGGCGGCCGCTTTCACGGGTGCCGCCTTTTTGGCTGGAGCGGGCGCTTTTTTCTCAGGCGCAGCTTTTGCGGCTACTTTTTTGACAGGTGCAGGTTTAGGAGCGGTTTTTTTGGCCGCAGGTTTAGGGGCAGGTTTGGCAGGGGCTTTCTTCACAGGGGGAGATTTCTTCGGCGCGGGTGGCGCCGCCTTTTTCACGGGCTTGGCTTGGGGCTTGGGAGCGGGCTTGGCTACTTTGACCGGCTTTGTAGGGGCTGGTTTGGCTGGGGCTTTCTTCGCAGTTTTGGCCGGAGCTTTGGGCGCTGGCTTCTTTTTCGCAGGCATGGCTCGTGAGGTTGGGCGTTGTTTCGCTGAGTGTCCGCGAGTCTAGTTACTGGCGGAAAGAGCGCGGATAGTGATGTGCTTTGCCAAAAATGGCAACCGGAATCCCCAGCAGAATTTGCACCGGGCACGCAAGATCGGCAGGAAATCAACGCTCGGCAATGATCTCCCGGTGCAACCAAGCCCGAGCATAAGCCCAGTCGCGCTTCGCTGTAGGCTCCGAAATACCGAGCACTTCCGCTGCCTCGGCAAAGGTCAGACCGACAAAATAATGCAGTTTCACGAGTTCCGCTTTCCGGGCATCGCACTCCGCCAACCTGTCCAATGCATCATGCACTGCCAGCAGTTCATCATCCTGAACCGCTGGAGCTGCAATTTGCAGATCATCCTCCAATTCCACATGTTCTTGTCCCGATCCATGACGCACCGCCCGACGCTTCCTGGCACGATCGATGAGGATCCTGCGCATGGCCTCGGCCGCCGCCCCGAAAAAATGAGACCTGTTTTGAAAACTGGTATCCCCCAGCCTCAGCCATGCCTCATGAACCAAAGCCGTGGCCTGAAGGGTCTGCCCGGGAAGCTCACGAGCCATTTTGGCAGCCGCGACACGCCGCAGCTCCGCATACACCTCTTTTAGCAATTGGTTAGGCGCATAAGCATGGCCTTCCCGGCAGGCTTCAAGGAGCAGCGTAATCTGATTCATGCCTACGCAATTAAGCCCAAAATGACACGCAGACCAAGCTCAAGCCAAGTAAACCGGCACTCGCCATGCCGACGAGGGGCCGACGCTGCTCAATGGCCCGGAAAAGACTCTGAACAGCCAAACCGAATCCGGGCAAACCGCAAAAAACCCAAGCCGCCATGGCAAAAGGATGCACCAACAGGATGATCAACAAACGCAGATGGACCCTATCATCTCCGATGATGCTCATTGCCCGAAGAGAGAGCCAACCACCCAAAATCGAAAAAGTCAAAAGCAGGAGACTCATCCATAAGTCATGAATCAAGAGCGTGGCAGGAGAGATTGTTTTGTCTTTCATGTCCGCTCATGCGGAAGTGGACATCGGATCGTATCACCTAAACGATTTATTTTTCAGAGACCCCTGCCAGCTTCCGGGCATAAGCTAGGGTGTCGATTTCCTCAGAGGTCTTGTCCGTGCGGATGGCCTTGATGCGGGGAAACCTCAGTGACAGGCCGCTGTCATGACGGTCGCTTGGCTGGATGGAATCGAAGGCGATCTCCAAAACCGTGTCCGGGATCACCGTCCGCACGTTGCCTTTCTGCTGAAGAGTCGTCTGAATGAAATGCTCCGTCAGCGTCTCGATCTCCACATCGGTGAGACCTGAATAGGCCTTGCCAATGACACGCAGCGATCCCTGTTCATCCCGAACGGCAAAGGTATAGTCGCTCAGCACATGGCTGCGTTTGCCATGCCCCTGCTCCGCCTTCACGACGACGACATCCAGCGTGGCAAAGGCCTTCTTCAATTTGAGCCACGACTTCCCACGTCGGCCCGGCGTGTAGGCGCTGGTGGGATCTTTAGCGATCAGTCCCTCATTGTTTCGACGCCGTGCCGCCATGAAGGCCGCTTCGATTTCCACATCGGAAGCAGCCCGCTGCACGTCGATCAGCACTATCCCCGCTGGCAGCGCCAATCCCTCAAGTTCCTTGCGTCTCTCGGTCAAGGGCTGCTCCAGCAAGGATCGGCCATCTTTCCAAAGAAGATCAAAGACCACGTATCGCACCGTGATGTCGCTGGGCATGAAAAGGTCCGCCTGATCACGACGACCTAACCGCTTTTGCAAATCAAAGAAGGACAGCTTTTTGTCTTCGGCATAGGCAATGATCTCGCCGTCCAGAATCACCTCTCCGTTCAGACTCCGCGCCGTCTGGGCGATCTCAGGAAACTGCACGCTGATGGGCTTGAGGTCACGGGTATAGATTTCCACGCCCTCGTGGGTGCGATGCAACTGCGCACGGATGCCATCGAACTTGTCCTCCAGCCAGACTCCCTCCGATTCCGCAACCGCCAGGCGCTGCCAGATGTCTGCGGCTGTCTCTTCTGGGGAAGCCAGCATAATTTTGACCGGCACCATCGGGCGTGGCACCGCCTCATGAAGACGGTCACGCTTTGCCAGGATGGCGGCACGACCGATGTCGCCGCAGAGCATCGCTGCCTCGCGCACTTCATCTGCGCTTTGTTCAGAGGCCGCAGCCACGGCTTCTTCCACCAGTCCTTCCTTGGAACCCATCCGCAGTTCGCCCGTCATCAGCCGCACCAGCCATGAACCCGTGTGAGGGCTTAACTGCACAAGCCGTTCCTTCAATAGCTTCGTTTTGGGCACTGGCCCCCGGGCTGCGCGCAGGGCGCGAAAAAAGTGATCCGTCGTTTCCAGGCTCATGGAAGCAGCAACCTCAAGAGCCGAGCGGCCCAGCACCAAGTAAGCGGTGCGACCGGCATCGGCCTGGCTCCGCGACAGGGCGCGATACTCGGTGTCACTGAGGCCGGACAGCTCCTGCAAAGCCCGGCGGATGATGGCCCAGCCGGTATTTAGGGGGCCTTCGCCGCCCGCAGGATCGAAGAGCATACCGGCACAATATCGCACCGCCGTTTCCAGATCCACTTCACGCTCAAGCGCCCGCAGGTAGTCCGCCAGCAAGGCCACTTTTTTGAGACGTGAGGACTCCCCGGCTGCCATGGCACAGACCTCGGCCCAGCGGGCAAAGTCATCCGGTGGCAACGCTCCGTTCCCGATGGCTTCAATTTCAGGCTGGCTATGCGCTGCATCCGCGACTGGCCGCATTGTGCTGCCCAGAGGCATTTCCAATTGATCCGCCTTTTCCAAAGTCCAGGCTTCATAGCCACGCGTGCGCAGATCGGCCGCAAATTCCTGGGTGTATCCATGCACGAGGTAAACCCGACGCGGTTTCACCGTTTCCACCGTTTCCAGCAGCTCTGGATAGTCGGCGTGATCACTGAGAGGAAAGGCCTCGTCTACTTGATAACGATACTTTGCCCCCGACTGCATCGCCCAGCCGCTCAGCATCGCCGTGCGGCAAACCTTCAGTTTCCGAATGGCCTGGCTGCGCGCTCCGCTGGGAGGGAAAAGCAGGACATGTCCTTTTGCCTCTGCCGGATCAAAGAGCCTGTAGCTGGGTAGTGTCCCCAGCAGCGGAGCCACGACCTCTGTCATGTCCAGGATGGATTTATGAACCATCACCGGCAGGCCGGCCTCACCCAAAGCACACAGGATCTCCTGGGCCTTGCCTAACGAATAACCCAACAAGACCGGAATGCTGCCTTCATCCAGTGTCTCCCGCACCCACTTCAGCATGGAGGTGATGGTGTCCGCCGCGGGAGGAAACCGAAACATGGGCAGGCCAAAGGTGGTCTCCATGATCAGAGTGTCCGCAGGCAGGAGTTCACAGCGCTCCGAACTCAACCCCTGGCGCAGTTTGTAGTCACCCGTGTAAAGCAGGGTCGCTCCATCACTCATCCGCGTCAGATGCAGCATGGCGGAACCGACGATATGTCCTGCCGGAAACAGGCGCATTTGCCAGCCTTCCCACTCAAAGACTTCGCGCATCGGCAGGGCATGAAAAGAACTGCTTTCATGGACGCCATAACGCACCCGCATCAGTTCCTGGGTCAGGGCGGAGCAGAAGGTCAGTTCATGCCGCGCCACATGGTCACTGTGAGCATGGGAGATGAAGGCGCGTTTGACGCCAAAATGCGGGTCCAGCCACAGGTCCGCCTCAGGCAGGTAGATGCCCTTGCGATGTTCGACCGTGAGGAGTGGTGGCATGGTGGTGGGTTTACGGATGGCGGGGATATTGAGACGATGCGCTAAACATGAATCGGATTGCACGGACTGCCGGGCTGCCACCGTTGGAACATTCATGAAATGGATTTTCCCTTGTCTCGTTTTGACCACAGTTTCGGTCTGTGCCCAGATGGCTCCACTACCCGATCTCAGCACCGTTCCCACAGACCTCGAGATTCCTGAGGTCTCTGAAGGTCCGCCCTCTGCTGGCAAGCGGGTTCGTCAGACCACCGCCGGATGGGAGGCCACGGAGGCGCATCATTTGCTCTACCTGCCCACGGACTGGCAGGCCGGACAGTCCTGGCCGGTGATCGTGGAATACGCAGGCAACGGCGGCTACAAAAACAAATACGGTGATACCAGCGAAGGCACGGTGGAGGGCAGCCGCCTGGGCTACGGCATTACCGCAGGCCGGGGCTGCCTCTGGGTCTGCCTGCCCTATGTGGAAAAAGCTAGTGGCACGATGCGCAATGCCATCAAGTGGTGGGGCGATGTGGAGGAGACCAAGCGTTACTGCATCGCCACCATCAAAAACATCTGCACCCGCTATGGCGGCGATCCGAAACGGGTCATCCTTGGAGGGTTTTCGCGCGGCAGCATCGCCTGCAACTACATCGGTTTGAATGACGATGAAATCGCCAAACTCTGGTGTGGGTTCATCTGCCACAGCCATTACGACGGCGTGAAAACGGGATGGCCCTATCCCGACGCAGACCGTGCATCGGCACTGACCCGGCTGCAACGACTCCAGGGCCGTCCTCAGTTCATCATTCACGAGGGCAGCGTTCAAGAAACTGAAACCTGGCTGCGCAGCACCGGCATCCAAGGCGACTGGACCTTTGTCCCCCTGCCCTTCCGCAATCACAGCGATGCCTGGGTGCTGCGGGACATACCGCAACGACGGCAGCTCCGAGGGTGGGTAGAGGACGTCCTGCGAAAAAAGTGAAAAAATCTGAGGGATGAATTGGGCTGCGGGGTAGCACCCCATGAAGACGCACCAACCGGCGACTTCATCCAACCAACCAAACCACCTAACTACAACCATGATGAAATTGACCCTCGCCTTCACCGCTGTCGCCCTGATGATGACCGGCGTGAGCTGCTCCACCCCAAACACCGACTCCGGCGGACGCCACTATCACGTGTCCCCCATTCCGATCAAAAACAGAACCGGCGTGAGCTGGACTGATACCCGCCCTCAGACACCTTCCGGCCCTGCGGGTGAGGTTCGCTACCACCACTCGAGCGCTCCGATCGCGAGCAAAACCGGTCTTCAGATCGCCCGGGTTCGTTAAGTACTTCACTGCCTGCACCTGCCATGAACACACCCGACGACCCACTCGACGAGCTGCTGTCTCAATGGCAGGTGCATGGCGATGCGCCGCCTTCCTTTCAGCGGGAAGTGTGGGCACGCATCGCCACAAACGAGGCTGACCCCCTTCTCTGGGAAAGGTTGTCCAGCTTTCTTCTGCGCCCCCGTGGCTGGTTGATGGCGGGCGTCACGGCAGCGGTCATCGGCGCAGGCATCGCCTGGCTCGAAACACAGCCCACCCGGTTGAGCCCCCACGATGCCTACGTGCGCTCCATCAGCCCTTTCACCTCCCTGCACCTGGCATCTCATTGATGAATGTCCGTGAGAAACTGCTGTGCCTGGCCGTGACCGTGACGGTGCTGGCCTACGGAACCCACGAGGCGGTGCTGCATCTCCGCCCAAAGCCGCCCTCGCCACGTCAAATCGGCCTGGAATGGCTGCGGCAGGAATACAAGGTGACTGATGAGGCCTATCAAAAAATCGTGGCCCTGCATCAGGATTACTTTATCCGTTGTGATGAAATGTGCGCAACCATGGAGCGTGCCCATCGCCCCCTGATCCAGCGGAGCAGAAGGGCCCAGTATGAGCAGGCGAAGTCCGCCGCACTCCAACGTGAAAAGGCACTCTGCGAAAACTGCCTGGACAACATGGTGCATCATCTGCGGGCCGTCGCCGCGCTGATGCCCTCCACCGAGGGTGAGCGCTTTCTCAAAGACATCCTTCCTGAAGTCATCAACCCTCCTGAGCTGCAAAAACTGCGCTCCCAGGTGACTCCCCTTCAATGACTGCGTCTGAGAACGAAGAGGACAATCATCTTATGATCGCTCTCGCAGGAGGCAATGATCCGGCATTGAACCTCCTGATGCGGAGGTGGAACGTCCGTCTCATCAGCTATCTGACCCGCTTATGCGACAGTCACGCCACCGCCTGTGATCTGGCTCAGGAAACCTTTGTCCGGGTTTACAGGCACCGGCATCGCTTCCGCACCTCGCAGAAATTTTCCACCTGGCTCTTTGCCATCGCCACCAACTTGGCGCGCAATCATGCACGCTGGCAAAAACGTCACCCGGTGACTCTCCTGGAACCTCAGGAGGTCTGTGAAGTGCCCTTGGAAAGTGAACTCCCCTGTCCCAGCGGAAGCCTGGAACAGCAGGAACGGGCAAACGCCGTGCGCCAAGCCATTCAAAAATTGCCTTCAGAGCAAAAAGAAACGCTCATCCTGTCCACCTACGAGGGAATGTCTCATGCGGAGATCGCCGGGATCATGGACACCACGGAGAAAGTCGTGGAAATGCGGCTTTACCGGGCGCGCAAACAACTGCGTGAACTCCTATATAAAGATTTAAAAACCTGAAATGAAGTCAACGTTTCTGTCACAAAGCACAGCCGCCCATTGACAGCAGGGCCTTTCCCCCGGTAACACAAGTGTGTCACGCCACCCCATGAACCTGCCCAATCAACTCACCCTCGCACGCCTCGTGCTGACCGGGTTTTTTGTGGCCTGTTTTTACCTGCCGTGGGCGAACTCTTATTCCATCGCCGTCATCATCTTTGGCGTGGCCAGTTTTACCGATTATCTGGACGGGCACATCGCCCGGGCACGCAATCTAGTGACGAATTTCGGCAAGCTTTTCGACCCCCTGGCCGATAAGATCCTCATCGCCGCCGCCTTCATCCTGCTGTCTGTGGACAAGGCCATCCCCTCCTGGATCACCATTGCCATCCTGTCGCGTGAGTTCTTCGTCACCGGGATCCGCCAGATCGCTGCCGGTCAGGGTGCCGTGCTGGCCGCTGAAAAGCTGGGAAAACACAAGATGGTCTGGCAGATCATCACTGTGCTCTATTTCATGCTGAGCGCCGCCTCGCACGAACCGATTTTTGGCTTCCTGAAGCCCGTCTTTGCACCGTCCACAATCCACGACTGGGTGGGCGGGTTCATCATCTACTTCACCACGGCCCTGACCCTGGTGTCCGGCTTCAGCTACTTTTGGAAAAACCGGCATCTGTTCAACGATGCGTGACAAAATCCTGAGCAGGGTTTAAGCTCTGCCATGGTTCTGGAATCCATCCCGGCTCTGATGCACCTGACAGCACCTGACAGCACCTGACAGCACCTGACAGCGGATGAAAGGCTCATCCTGGCTGCCGAACTTTGGCGTGAAAATGCTATCGGGAATGAAGAAGATCCTGATCCAGAAATTGTCGCCCTGCTTCAAGAGAGAATGGCCCGATATCAAGCCGCTCCCGATGCGGTTTCCACCTGGGAGGAAGTCAAAGCCTCCCTTTCGGCGACTGCTTGTAGGTAAACGTGATGTCGGCGTTTTTTATGTCGTCGAGGGGCGGCGACTTGTGATACATGCTGTGAAGTTCCTGCATCAAGATTCGACACAGATCCGCAGCCGATTGGGTCTGCCGTCTTGAGCTTTCACCTCACTTCGATACTTTGACATTATGTCCGCCGAAGCCCAACTCACCGCCCTGAAGATCTCACTGCCACCTGCCCCGCCAAAGGGGGGGGTTTACAAGCCAGTCGTCGTGGTCGGCAATGTGGCCTACCTGTCCGGGCACGGCCCCTACCTGGAGGATGGCGGCATGATCCGTGGACGCGTGGGTGAGGACCTGGATCTCGCGGAAGGCCATGCCGCCGCCAGGCAGACTGGCCTGGCCATGCTGGCGACTTTGCAAAAAGAACTCGGTAGCCTGGACCGCATCAAGCGCGTCATTAAACTCCTCGGCATGGTAAACGCCACGCCGGAATTTTCCGATCATCCGAAGGTCATCAACGGCTGTAGCGAACTCTTTGCCCAGGTCTGGGGTGACGAAAATGGCATCGGTGCCCGCAGCGCCGTCGGCATGGGCTCATTGCCGGGACAAATCGCGGTGGAGATCGAAGGCATCTTCGAACTGCATCCCTGACCTGCCTCAGTCATTGAGACCGTAGGCCATGCCCACGACCTCGCCATCCTCCTCCTCAAACGCAATGCGCATGGGGCGGCAACAGACCTCGCAATCGTAGTCCACATCCGAGGGCACCTCCGTGATGTAGGGTGCAGGAACTTCGAATTCTTCAAAGCAGGACGGACAGGTGACAGGAACAGTGTGCATGAATCAGGAACCAAAACGCCGCGCCAGTTCTTGCCGACGATAATTAAATACCTTCTCATGCATCGGCTTCACGTAAAGCTCGTGGGCGATTTCGCTGAACGGCCAAAACGGCAGCGCATAAACGACGTGATCGCTCACCTCCGTGTGCGATTCTGAAACGGCCCGAAAACTGTGCCGGTGATGCCAGAGCTTGTAAGGACCGAAGCGCTGATCATCCACAAAGTATTCCATCGGCACCACGATCTTGATTTCCGTGACCCAGGTCCGGTAAATGAAAGGTGCGAGCTGAAGACGATACCACATCATCTGTCCCGGATGCACCGACGACAGGTCACCGCCCATCACCTGAAAGCGCATGTCCGGGGGCGTGATTTCATTCAGATTCGCCGGATTGGAAAAGAAGGCCCAGGCTTCCTTCAAAGGAATGGGCAGAACCTGGGACTGGCGGAACTCGCGGAGATGCATGACTGATTTACGCGCCTCGTGAATCCACGGTCCTGCGGACTTCAAATCCCATCTCTCAAAGGTGGCTGCAGACGATCCGGCATGTTGTCGTTATTTTGATCCAAGGGCAGCATGTTCTGCACCTCGATGTCTTTCGGGAACCACTCACCGGCCAGTTTCAGCGCACGCCAAAGATGCTGGCAGGCTTCCGCCCTGGTCAGTGGCAGATCCTTGCGATCCTTGTCATTCAAACCCGGAGAGGCAGGCAAATCCAGGGCTGTTAACCAGCGATGCAAGGTGCTCCATGTCACCTTCTCATCCGGCTGAAAGGTCCCCGGCTGCGGACCAAATTTCCCCCAGGTAATCATGGCCTCGATCAACACGCAGTCTGGATCGTCCGTCGTCACGTCCTTGAAACGAACAGGCCCCTCAGCAGGCCAATCTTTGGCCGCTAAAGTCGCCCGATGCAGCCGGGCCAGGACCCGGGCCAGTTCCCGCCGGGTCATGACTTTCGCAGGTTGGAAATAAACGCCCTCTGCCTCAGGAACCCAGATGCGGCGCACGGCCAAAAGATTTGCCGCTTCAAAATGAAGATCATCCGGCTGCACATCCTGCCACGGCCAGATCAGCACCCCCGGCCCTCCATGTCCACGCACGATCAACTGCTGAAGTTCACGCACGCTGGCCATCGAAGCCGAAACAGCCCGGGGCTGCTTTTCATCCCGCAGCGACATCCAGGCCAGGGTCCCGCTGGCCTGACCGATCAGCATCATCTGATTGTGCAGCCTCAGCGCCGACTGCACCACGCTGCTGACCCCGATGTTTTTGCCTGCGCCTAACAAACCATTCATCTCTACCGGCACCAGACCGCGCAGCGGAAACACAGCCCGGTCGGTATCCGTATGCCATCCCCGCGAAGGTGTCTGCACATACTGCCAGGGACCGTTGCGATCCTCCGTGAGAAATTTTCGCCGCGTGGGATGGAAATCGATGTTGAACTGAAACCCGAGGATCGAGTCCGTGGGCAGCACCCTGGCCCATTTCGGTTCACGGCTCGCCGCCCGAATGTCCGTCTCGCTGAGCATGGTGAGCGCCTCCAGACGCAAGCCCTCCCGCACATAGGGCTTGGGCGGAAGTTGATCCGGCGTGCCAAATTCATCCGTCAGTTTCATGTAGCGGAAGGACTGTGGAAAGTCGCCGACGCGATCATGCACCTTGGTTTGCAAATGATGCAGCAGATCCAATGCGTGACCCTTGGCATCGGCAAAAATGATGCGCCGCTGGGCGGGTGTCAGGTCCACGATGTTTTTCTTGGAGGCCCCCGGTTCCGTCTTCTCCAGGGCATCCACGACGTGCTGAGGAAGCTGGCACAGCGGATAATCCTGCACAGGCCAGTTGAGAAAGGTGGCCTCAGTTCCGGCGGCGAATCCATGGTGCCATCGGTCCACCAGACGGCGGTGCGTGTAGATGCTCCAGGCACTGCTGGAGTAGATTCCCTCGCTCATGTCGCTGTCCACCCAGGGCCGGGTTTTATCCAGAGCCGTGAATGAGCGGGCATCGTATGTCGGGGGTGCCGGTACGATGCTGTCTTTCCCCGCCTCGCGCAGAACCACACACCACGATAGCGGGTTCATCTCCTGCTGCCCGGCATCGTCAAAAGCCTCCGGCGCACTCGGTTCATTGAACCGCGAACGCAGGTCAGGACCGGCTCCATACTTCGCACCGCTGAGGCGGATCACATCGCCCCAATCCGATGCATCGATTGTTAGGCTCGCCTCCACCTTCAGATTTGGCTTTTCCCCGCCGGTATGCTGAAACTCCACACCGTCCACCTTTCCGGCATGGACGGCCACCCTCACCGGCTCCCAGTCGCGCTCCACCCGCAGCACACCGGCATCCACATGCGGCTTGACCAGATCCTCAAAAATCCTCGCCGCCGCCGCAGGTTCAATAGTCTCGGTGCCGCAGTAGGCATTGCCGGGCCGGGCCTTGCCATAGGTGGCTGAGTTGTGGGCATGGATGCGTTGCACCACCTCGGCAAAAAGTCCACTGCGGGGAAAATTCACCCGTTTGCCCTCCACCGTCGTCCATTCATCCAGACAGCCCACACCCTCCGAGCTGAACTGCCCGCCTAGCCACTGGATGTCATTCACCAGCACGATTTTTCTGACCCCCAGCCGGGCGGCCTGAACCGCCGCCGCACAGGCCGATTCATTGCCACCTACAATGAGCAAGTCCGCCTGAATGACCTCCGCAAAGGCTGCACACGGGAGGAGCAGAGAAAGAAGAAGTTTTTTCATAGCTGCGTCATGGGCTGGACCATCGGCCAGAGTTTGATCTCTTCCGTGACAAGGTGGGCTGGCATCCCGGCGATTTGAACGATCAAGCGCCCCATGTCCTCAGGGGAAATGCATTTGGACAACAATGCAGGATCACGAGGAGGCAGATGTGCCGCCTCCGAAAAATTCGTCTGGCCCCAAGAGGGCAGGACCGAGGTCACCCGCACTCCGTGAGGGCGCAACTCCGTCAAAAGGCAGCGGGTAAACTGAAGCAACCCGGCCTTGGCCGCCGAATAAACACTCCAATTCGGCCAGGCATGGGTGGAGCACGCGCTGCCGATGTTTACGATCAAGCCACTGCCCTGTCTCTGCATGATCGTGGCAGCGCGACGGCAGCCTAGAATCGCACCCGTAAGATTGCTGGTCAGGGATTGCTCCATCGCGATGTCTGTCTGTTCACTCACCGGACCAATTTTAACACCTTCGCCCGCATTGTTCACCAGCACATCCAGCCGGCTGGATTCCTGCAACACCCTTTCCATCAGCCGGTCCCATGCCGGCCCATCCGCGACATCGGCAACGAAAGCCTGCGCTCCGATCCGCCGGGCAGTCAAGTTTAGCGCCTCTTCATTTCGCCCAGTGATCCAGACACGGGCGCCTGCTTGGCCAAAGGCCTCAGCGATGCCTGCCCCATAGCCACGCGAGCCGCCGGTCACGATGACGGATTGGTTGTGTATTGAACTCATGGTTGAAATGACAATTCGTCAGTAATTCCTCCCTTCTTTCTTTGTGTTTGCAATCACAAACAGATATATGAAATATCAAACGTGAATGAAATCACCTAAACCGACAGCCAAAAGTCCGAGCCTGGAACGCTATCGTGTGCCCATTCTCGACCGCACGCTGGAGTTGCTGGAGCTGCTGGCTCATGAGGCGGATGGACTGACGCTCACGGCCATGACAGAACGATTGAAGATGCCCAAGAACTCTGTCTTTCGCATCGCCACCACCCTCGCCTTGCGCGGCTATCTGGAGCGTGATGAAATCTCCAAAACCTATCGCACCAGCCGCAAGCTGCTGAGCCTGGGACATGCCGCCCTGGGAGGTGACCATCTCCTGCAAATGGCCTGGCCTGTGCTCACCGCTCTGCGCGATGAAACGACCGAAACCGCCCTGATCGGCACGCTGGCCGGCAACCAGGGCGTTGTGCTGGATCAGGTCGCCTCCTCGCATCCCGTGAAGGTCGTGGTGGAGATCGGTCACGCCTTTCCTTTCCATACCGCCGCCCCGGCCAAGGCGATGCTGGCTTTCCTGGACAAAAAGGTCTGTGAGGCATTGATCCAGAAGATGACCTTTGAAAAGAAAACCCGCCACACTTTGACCTCCGCCCGGGGCTACCGGGCTGAACTTGAGAAGGTCAAGACTCAAGGTTATGCCCTGGATCAAGGCGAGGAGAGCGAATCCTTCGCCTGCGCCGCTGCCCCGGTGCTGGATCATCGCGGCAATCCCATTGCAGCCATCTGGATTTCAGGCCCGACCGACCGGGTCCGGAAATCGGCCCTGCCAAAGATCGGCGAGATCGTGAAAACTCATGCGCTCAGGCTGTCTCAGAAAATGGGTTATATCCCCGCCAGTTCACTTTAGCGGACGGTTCCCACAATTCCACCTGCCCCGCCCCCATCACTCCAGAGCGGGGATCTCCACATGTCCCTGTTGCAGAAAGCCGGTGCTGAGGCGCTGGAGAGCCTGCTCAAGGGTTTCCGAACGCTGGCGGGAAAGGGCGGTGCTAGGGGTATCGAGCGAGGCGCTGAGACTGACGGATTCCAGGACAGTGCCGTTGCCTGCATCCAGGACGAGCCGCAGATGGCTGCCTGAAAGCGTGCGCGGTGCGAGCGTGGTCCCGGCCTTGGGCAGGGGGATGAGACTGTCAGCTCCCTGGAGCCAGAACACAGCACGGTCTTCAGAATCGTATTCGCCCACCTCCGTGAAGGAGGTCTGGGATTTCGGGGCTGGACCGGTGGAGTCCACGCGAAAGAGGCTGCCGAGTCGCTGCACTTCGAAGAGGTTCACCCCGCCTTCCTTTCGTGTCAGGACGAAGGCTGCCTGAGGCACTTCCGTCTGCCTGTCTATCAGCAGGTTGCCAGTCAGGGTGACACGCTGGGAGGTAACGCCGGAATGCATCAGGCCCGTGCCGCTGAGCTTATAAACGAGGATGCCGGGCTCCAACACGCGCAGCAGGGCACCGGTCGTGCCTTGCCGGTCGGATGCGGTGGCAGTCACGGTATAACGTCCGGCTTTGGCGAAATCAGCCCTGCTCACAATGAGGGTCTTGTCGATGGCCCCGGTAATCTTCACCCCGTTGAAGAACCATTGATAGGTGGCGTCATCGTTCGTCACGGAAACTTCAAAAGTGACCGTAGCCCCCTGCGCGACGGTTTGATCCACAGGCTCCAGGCTGAACACTAGCGGGATGCCGACCTCCAGCACGGCAGGTTGGGAAAGGATGCCCGTCCCGCCGTTTCTGACCACGCAGTCATAACTGCCTTCATCGGCCTCCTTAACGGATGCAATCTCAAACAACGCGCCCGTCGCCCTGGCGATGACCACGCCGTTTTTCCGCCATTGATAGCTGAGGTCCTCGCCTGTAGCCACAGTGGTAAACTGCGCTTTATTCCCAACTTGGCGAACCAGGTCCACGGGATGCTCCAGAATGACCGGAGGGCCGGTGACAAGCGAGACTTTGACCCTTACGGAGGTGACGGCGTTCTCATCTGCATCCCTAATGACCACGTCATAGCGCCCCATGGCGTCTGGTGTTCCGGTGATCGTCAGTCGGTCCGTCATCCCCCCGTCCATGGCCTCCCCTTCGCGTCGCCATTGGTAGGTCAGCGGACCGGGGCCGACAGCCTTCACCACCAGCGTGATTTCATCCCCGGACTGGACAAGGCCCCCGACAGGCTGCTGCACAATCGCGAGTGTGGCATTGACAGTGAGCAATGCAGGTTCCGAAATCACCTGAATGCCAAACTGGTCCGTCACGACCACGTCATAGCTGCCTTGATCCTCGGTTTTCAGGCGCAGGAGCGCCAGCGTAGAACGCGTGGCTTTGGGAATGGCTCGCCCGTCATGCCGCCACTGATAACGCAGATCGACCCCCTCGGCTGCCACGGAAAAGGTTGTCCTCCCCCCCTCTTCAACAACCACGGAAGCCGGATGCATGAGGATCTGGAGCCCGAAATCCAGCCCGTAGGCCAGACGCACCGTCGAATCCTCGTAGCCGGGATGCGGCATCCAATCCGAAGCGGTGACGTGTGTCCTCGGATTCAGGCCGCGTTTGTTGACAAGGACACGCATCGTATCACTGCCGAAATGCAGCGGCGTGTTAAAGTTTGGAGCAGCATACTCAATGCGTTTTAAAGGCTCGTCCGCCATCTCCGCCACACTCACCTGCCCCACATCAGGATACCGCAGCGCGTCATAACCATAAATCAGGGCGCGGGCACCCGGAACACGTTGGCGATCCATCCGGGGGTCCTCGGCGCTGAGTTCGGAGGTAATGCTCATCAGAGGCCATTCATACAAACGGCCACGGGTGGAGGAATAACCGGCCTGCTCCACATCGATCTGTTGACTGAGAGCATTAAACCGGCCCAGAGCACCGTCGCGATTAAAACTCCACCACCGGGGGGCCTGAATCGCTGGATGGTCGTAGAGACTGCCTGTGGCTGTCACAAAATTTACCTTGCTGGAACCCATCGTGACGAGATCCGGGACAGGGGCCTGGCCGCTGGGCAATCTGAACTTGAGGGTCTGCACCGGAGCGGCCTGCTTCCAGTCATGAGTATTGTAAATCCGCACGGTGATGAGATCTGAACTGAAGTTCAGAACCTCGTCCCTCTGCCAGGTGAAAAACGAGGAATTGAGATCCATGTTCGCCAGCCCCTGCGAAGTACTGCCCGGCGAGCCGACATCTGACTCATAGCCGGTGTCCTCTGGCATGTTTCCATTCGCGCTTGCACGTTTGCCCAGCACCAATTTACGGCTGTCGGCAAAGCCTCCCGCCCGGCTGCTGCCTGTCGTTTCAAACAGCGCCCGGGTGGTCTTGATGACGCAGTCTTTGACACTCGAAAAAACAGCGCGGTTATCCACCAAAACGGTATTCAGGTCCTCTGCAGAGATGACAAAGGTAAGGTCATAGTTCAGGTCGGGATCGGTGGTGGGCGCGGTATGAAGTTCCAGGTAAATCATGGCCTGGAGACGCTTCTGGTTCACGTTCAGCGGCGTGTCGTAGTCCAGCGTCCAGTTCCAGTTGCGCCAGTCATAACCGGGATGCCGTTCGTAATAACGCCCGTAATTGGCATTGGCAGGAGTGCCTGGAGTGGCCACCGTGTTGTAGCGGCCCGCCTGACCAGGATTTCGAATAGGCGGGTAGTTGGAGTAGAACCGCTCTTTGATCATGCCAGGGGAAGGCACATGGCCATCGATCTGACTTCGACCGTCTCTCCAGTGAACCTGATCTACATTTAGCAGGCGCGCGGCGATGCCGTCGAAACCTGCCGGAAAAACGTGATTGATCTCAAACGCACCCGAATTTTCCTCCCGCACCCGCAGAGCTGTGCGGCCCCCGCTGACCACAGCCATATTCCCTACTGCCTGGGCCTCAAGGTCAGCGGCAGCGATGTCCGGGATCAAAAAATCTCCTTCTTCGGCACCCTGCCTGGTGTCTTTAACGGGCATCCGCCAGCTGTACATGTCCGGCTGACCGTCCGCCGTGCAGATGAACTGCAGGCCGACCTGGCTCACGGCAAAACGAGGAGGAGACGCCGCAGGCAGCAGATTCGCCATGATGAAGACTAGCAACAAAGTCACCAGCAATGGAGGGGATTTTTTAGCAGACATTCGTCATGGATACTACTCCATCAGCGCCAAATTTCATGTGATATTATCGAGCCGGACGCCTGTCTCTGAAAAGCAGTCATGAAACCGCAGTTGTCGCCCTGCACGTATCGTGGCAAGATCAGCCACCATCATGCCACTCGCCGTCTACCACATTCTCCACATCTTTGGTCTCATCCTCGTCTTCATCGGCTTCGGAGCCCTGCTCTCTTCGGAAGGCGCCAAGTCCGCCATGAAATGGCACGGCACCGGCCTGCTGATCAGCTTGATCTCCGGCTTTGGCATGCTGGCGAAAATGGGACTTTTCAGCGCTCTGCCCGTCTGGGTTTATATCAAGCTGGCCCTCTGGCTCGTCCTCGGCTTCCTCCCGGTGCTGGCCAAGCGCCGCGTCATCAAACCTTCCGTGGTGATCGCATTCGCCGCCCTGATCGGTGCCACGATGGGTTATCTGGGTTACATGAAGCCGGTTTGGTAAAAGCTTGTTAAACCGGTTTATCCCTTGAATGTCACGGTCTGAGGATATGTTTGCATCATGAACGCTGCGACCACGCCGAGCCTGATTGATTGCATCGTGTCTGAATCGGTCACGTTGCCACCCGCGCAGCAGCAGTCTCTCTTGGACTACGCGCGTTTTCTTCGGCATCAGGCCTCTCACAGCGTCATTCAGTGGGACGCCCTGCTGGATGACGAAGCCAAAGGTACTCGCTTTGCAGCCTGGGCAGACGAGGCCATGGCTGAGGGTGAAGAGGAACCTCTGGATCAAAAGCGCCTGTGAAGTCGCTCACCCGTCCTGCATTCTGGAGATTGTATCAAGGGCTTCCCGGCTCCGTCCAAAGTCAGGCACGCAAAGCCTACCAGATGTTTGCTGTCGATCCGGATCATCCGGGCTTGAACTTCAAAAAACTCAACGGCCCTGGCAATTTCTGGTCTGTGCGAGTCACCCAGGATTATCGCGCCGTAGGCCTGCGCCGTGGCGACGAGATCGTCTGGCTTTGGATCGGCAGTCACAGCGACTTTGACAAACAGTTTTGAACTCTCCTTCACCATGCGCACCTTTTTCAGCCTCCTCTTGATGTCCGCCACCGCCCTTGCCCAGCCTTTGAAATATCCCGAAACCCGTCAAGACCCCAAAGTCATCGACGACTACCACGGCACAAAAGTCGCCGATCCCTACCGCTGGCTGGAAGACGACAACAGTGAGGAAACCAAGGCCTGGGTGAAGGCGCAAAACGAGGTCACATTTGGCTATCTCAACAAGCTGCCGAAGCGAGCCTAGATCCGCGCACGGCTGGAAAAGCTGTGGAACTACGAACGCATCGGCGTGCCATTTGAGGAAGGCGGACGCTGGTTTTTCAACCGCAACTCCGGCCTGCAAAACCAGAGCGTGTTTTACGTGACCGAGTCTCTGGATGCCGAGGCACGCATTTTGTTAGACCCGAACACCCTGTCCAAGGATGGGACCACCTCGGTCACGGAAACCGCCCCCAGCCCGGATGGCAAACTGCTGGTCTATGGCCTGTCCAAGGCCGGCAGCGACTGGCAGGAATTCCGGGTAAAGGACATCGATACCGGCAAGGACCGCGAGGACCTGCTGGAGTGGATCAAGTTCAGCGGTGCCTCCTGGGCCAAGGATAGCAGCGGCTTCTATTACAGCCGTTTCCCTCAACCCAAAGAGGGCGCAGCTTTAACCGAGGCCAATAAAAATCAGAAGGTGTATTTCCATAAGCTGGGCGCAACGCAGAGCGAGGACCGCCTGGTGTATGAACGCCCCGACCAGCCCGACTGGGGCCTGCACGCTTACGTCACTGATGACGGCCATTACCTGGCCTTTACCGTCACCGAGGGCACTGATCCGAAGAAGCGCATCTATTACCAGGACCTCACCCAGCCGGATGCCAAAGTCGTCGAACTGCTCAATGACTTCGACGCGGCATATGACTTCGTGGACAATGTCGGCAGTGTCTTCTATTTCCGCACCGACCTGGAGGCCCCGCGCTATCGTGTCATCGCCATTGATGTCACTAAGCCTGAGCGCAAAAACTGGCGTGAAATCCTGCCACAGAATGAAGGTACCCTAGAAGGTGTTTCCATCGTCAGTGACCAGCTACTCTGCGAATACCTGAAGGATGCCCGCTCTGACATACGCGCCTTTGATCTGGACGGCAAACTCATCCGGGAGGTCGAGCTGCCCGGCATTGGCACCGTCGGCGGGTTCAGCGGACGCCGTCGTGACAAAGAAACCTTTTACGCCTTCACGAGCTTCACCTCGCCGGGAGCGATCTACCGCTACGATGTCGCCAGTGGAAAGAGCAATCTTCATCGTCAACCCAAGGTGGACTTCGACGGCAGCGCCTATGAAACCAAACAGGTCTTCGCCACCAGCAAGGACGGCACCCGCGTGCCCATGTTCATCGTCCATAAAAAGGGGCTGAAGCTGGACGGCAGCCATGCCACGCTGCTTTACGGTTACGGCGGTTTTAACATCAGCCTCACTCCGGGATTTTCTCTGGGACGTGCGGTGTGGCTGGAGATGGGCGGTGTCTATGTCATGGCCAATCTCCGGGGCGGCGGTGAATACGGAGCCGACTGGCATCGCGCTGGCACGAAGCTGACCAAGCAGAACGTCTTCGACGACTTCATCGCCTGCGCCGAGTTTTTACAAAAAGAAGGTTATACCTCGTCCAAGAAGCTGGCCATCATGGGCGGCAGCAACGGCGGTCTCCTGGTCGGTGCCTGCATGACCCAGCGGCCTGAACTCTTCGGTGCCGCACTCCCCGCCGTGGGCGTCATGGACATGCTGCGCTTTCACAACTTTACCATCGGCTGGGCCTGGAAGAGCGACTACGGCAGCAGCGAAAAGGCGGATGAGTTCAAGGCCCTCTTCGCCTACTCACCCCTGCACAATCTGAAAGCGGGCACCCGCTATCCAGCTACCATGGTCACGACTGCGGATCACGACGACCGAGTCGTTCCTGCCCACAGCTTCAAATTCGCCGCCCGCCTCCAGGAGTGCCAGGCCTCGGACGGCCCGCCCGTCCTGATCCGCATCGAAACCAGTGCCGGACATGGTGCCGGGACGGCTCTCACGAAGGTGATCGAAGAGACGGCGGATGAGTGGGCCTTTCTGCATCGCGAGCTGGGGATGTAATAGCTTGATTGAAAAGAGTCTTGGCATGCATCACCAAACTTCTTCCATCCGGCATCACTACTATCGCAGCCCCCACAGCACCTTGACGGCCTGAGCTGCGGCACGAACGTTGTGTACGCGGTAAATCTGAGCACCGCTTCGCATCCCTGCGGCGATGCAGGCGATAGTGCCAGGATCGCGGTCCACAGCGTTGGGCAGATCCAGCACCTGGCCTATGACGGTCTTTCGCGAAACGGGCAGCAGCACCGGACGGCCCCATTTTTGAAGCTGCTCGGCATGGCGGTAAAGCGTGAGATTGTCCTCGCGCTGCTTGGCGAAGTCGATGCCGGGGTCCAGGATGATGTGCTCGGGGGAAAGCCCTGCACTTTGGGCCAGGGCCAGCTTGGCATCAAAGAACTCGGTCATCGTTTCCAAGATATTCGCATAGCCCACATGGGTGTGCGGCACCTTCGGCTGGCCGATGCTGTGCATGATCAGAAGGCTGGCTCCATGCTCGGCGCAGAGACGTGCATTCATGGCATCGGGTAGGGCGCTGATGTCATTGATCAGATCGCCTTCAGCAGGAAGCACCGCCGCAATGACATCGGAACGCCAGGTATTGATGGAAAGCAGCGGCGGCCAGAGCTGTGCCTTATCCCAGGGCGCGGTTTCAAACCGATCCACCAAAGCTGGCCATGCCGCCAGGAACGGACGCAGACGCTGAATCTCCTCTTCGACCGTGATCGGCCCGCGATTGGTGCGCGCGCTCTCCGCTCCGATGTCAATAATGTCGGCCCCTTCTCTCAGCATGGTCTCGGCTTGAGCCAGAGCTTTGTCGGGGTCCAGAGTGCCATCACCACAGAAAGAGTCGTCATTGATATTCACAATCCCCATCACCAAAGGACGGCGTGGAAACTCAATAACGTGATGACGGGCTTTCCAAATCATGGTGAGGCGATTAAAGCGGCCAAGTTTCTGGCAACGGCACGATACGCCGCTGGCGTTTCTCAAAGCGCACGGTTTCGCGATACCCGACGCTGCGGACGAATTCGAGCACCTGGGCGAAATCGGCCCCGACATCGGTGGGTTTGTGCGCGTCGGAGTTGATGACGATGGGCACCCCGACGCTGAAGGCCATCTCGAGCATGGGGCGTGCAGGGTAGAATTCGGTGAGGCCTTTGCGCAAGCTGGCGGTGCTGACCTCCATGACGCCTTTGGTATCCACTAAGGCCTGGATGACGGGCTCGTAGTAAGGGCGGAGGTCGCCGGAGGGGAGTGCGCCGAAGCGCTTGGCCAGGTCCGGGTGCGCGTAGAAGTCGTGCTGCTGCGTGCGGATCATTTTTTCATACAGCCGCCAGTAGTTCTTCCACATCTGCTCGATCTCGGGCGCGGTTTTGAAGTGGTTCATGTACTTCGGGTCGTCCACCGCTAGCCCGTCGTGGATGTAATGCACGCTGCCGATCAGGTAATCCCACTCGGCGAGGCCCGCGAGGCGGTCCGTCCAGGCCTCCTTGCCCTCCAGGTAATCGCACTCCAGACTGAGCCGCACCGCGATGTCCGGCAGGCCCTGACGTGCGGCTTCGACCTGTTCCAGATAGAGCGGAAGCTGGTCCCAGGACATGCGCCATTCATCCAGAAACTCCGGCGTGGGATTGTGATCCGAAAAGCCGATCTCCGCCAGACCAATGCCCTGCGCATGACGCGCATAGTCGATGGGGTCGCCCTCGGCGTGATGGCAGAGCGGGGTGTGGTTGTGGTAGTCGGTAAGCACGACTTCTTCTTGGCGGAGAAGCTGCCGCCTGGCAAGCTTTGGACGCAAGGCTTCTCACGGACGCTGACCCTGCGCCCGATAGACCATGGGGCTGCATTTCATGAGCCGACGAAAGAGACGGTTGAAAAACGACACCTGGGTAAACCCGCAGCGCAGGGCGATCTCAAGCACGCTGTGATCCGTCTCCCGCAATTCCCGGCAGGCTGCTTGAAGACGGAGACGGTTCAAGAACTCGCTAAAGGTTCGTCCCGAGTGTTTTTTGAACTGCCGGGCAAAGGTGGGGCGGCTGAGATGGGTCAGCTTCAGCACGTCCTCCAGCCGCACCTCGTCGCGAAAGTGGGCCGCCAGATGCCGCACGGCCTTGGCGATCGACTTTTGATAATGCGATTCCGCTGTGAGGGAAAAGGACCGCACGGACAGCGGGCTGTGCTCGTCACCCGTGGCCTTCGCGATTCGGGACAAGATGCGCAGCAGTAGGGCCAGTTGCTCCATGCCCTCCGCCTGCGTCAGCTCCTGCATCCAGGCGGCCACCTGAACGGCCGTCTGGCCGCTCAACCGCAATCCACACCCCGCCTGCCGAAAGAGATCCATCAACGGCATCGTCTCCGGGAAAGCCCAGAACGCATGGCCTAACGGAAAGTGCCATTGAACCGAAAGACCACCGGAGTTTCCCCGCGTGTGCCAGTAATGCGGCAAGCTCGCGCCCAGCAAAACCAAATCACCCGGGGAAAAAGAACCGATGTGATCCCCCACAAACCGCGTGCCTTCCCCGGACGTGAACAACGTCAATTCCATTTCCACATGGAAGTGCCAATGCGTGCCCTCACCCGTTATGCGCTCCGCCTGATCTGGCCCAAGAACGCATTCCACCTCCCGCAAAGAGCGCGACCAGCGCAGCACCCGGAAAGAATGCCCGCTGGGAATCTGGATCTGTTCGCGCTCCACCTGCACAGCACTTTCATAACACTTCTTTGCCGCATTTCGATCTCTCATTGAGATGATAGTCGCAGTTTTAGAGACAGGAAACGTAGAGGCAGGCTTCCAAAACGGTTAAAAGGGCCGCATCATGAGCGCCCCAACCAACTACCGTTTTTCTTTTGGCCCCTGGAACATCAGCGAGGGAGCCGATCCCTTTGGCACTGAAGTCCGCCCTGTTTTTCCGCATGAGGAAAAGTATGCGCTTTACCGCCCGCTGGGTTTTGAAGGCGTGCAGTTCCACGATGACGATGTCGTCCCTGGTATGGATGGCTTCACCCCCGCCCAACTCACTGAAAAAGCCACCGAGGTGAAGACCATGCTCGCCAACCAGGGCCTGACGCCTGAGTTTGTCGCCCCGCGCCTGTGGTTTGCCGAACAGACCACCGATGGTGCCTACACCTCCAACAGCGCCTCCGACCGCCAGTATGCGTGGGACCGCACGAAGAAGTGCATCGACATCGCCCGTGCGATCGATTGCAAGGCCATCGTGCTCTGGCTCTCCCGCGAGGGGACTTACATCCGTGAGGCCAAAGACGCCCGTCTGGCCTACCAGCGCATTTTGGAAACGGTGAACGCGATGCTGGACTACGACAAGGAGATCGAAATCTGGATCGAGCCGAAGCCAAATGAGCCGACCGATCAGGCCTACGTGCCGACCATCGGCCACGCCATCGCCCTGTCCTTTGCCTCCAGCGATCACAAGCGCGTGAAGGGCCTGATCGAAAGCGCCCACGCCCTGCTCGCCGGTCTGGACCCAAGCGACGAAATGGCCTTCGCCCTGGCTCATGACAAGTTGGGCAGCGTCCATCTCAACGACCAGAACGGCCTCAAATACGACCAGGACAAAAACTTCGGCGGAGCCAACCTGCGCGTCGCTTTCAATCAGGTCCGAGTGCTGGAAGAAGCCGGTTACGGTCAGCGGGGTGAGTTCATCGGTCTGGACATCAAGGCCATGCGCACCCAGCGCGGTTGCCCCGTCACCGCCCACCTGAGCAACAGCCGCGAGCTGTTCCTCCACGTTCTGGAAAAAGTCCGCACCGTGGACAACAACCTCGTCCAGCAATTCCGCGATGCCCGCGACTACGAAGCGTTAGAATTGTACATCATGAAGCACTTGATGGGGATCAAATAATCGCGAACGACTCCGACCCATGATGAAACAGTATCGTCTCAATCGTCTCTTCAACGCCAAGTCCGGCCGCTGCTTCGATGTGGCCGTGGACCATGGCTTCTTCAACCAGCCCGGTTTCCTCCAGGGAATCGAGGACATGCGGGTGGTCATCAAGACCCTGGTGGATGCCGCCCCCGATGCCATCCAGCTCACGGTGGGTCAGGCCCGCCATCTTCAGGAAGTTCCAGGCCGCTTCAAGCCTTCGCTCGTGCTGCGCACGGACGTGGCGAACATCTATGGCAAGGAACTGCCAAGCAGCCGCTTCAGCCTCATGCTGGAAGAAACCATGCTCCAGGCGGTGCGTCTGGATGCAGCCTGCGTTTGTGTGAACCTGTTCCAGATCCCTGGCGCACCTGAAGTGCATGAGCAGTGCGTGGAGAACATCCTCCGTCTCAAACCCCAGGCCGATTACTACGGCATGCCGATGATGATCGAACCTCTCGTTTTCCAGGCCAACAGCATTGCTGGTGGTTACATGGTGAACGGCGATGAAACCGCCATCACCTACCTGGTCCGCCAGGCTGTGGAACTGGGCGCTGACATCGTGAAGGCCGACCCAACCGATGACGTGAGTGTTTACCACAAGGTCATCGCAGCCGCTTCCGGCATCCCGATCCTCGTTCGTGGTGGTGGCCGCGTGAGTGACAAGGAAATCCTGGAACGCACGCAGGGCCTGCTGGCCCAGGGTGCCGCAGGCATCGTGTATGGCCGCAATGTCATCCAGCATCCAAATCCAAAAGGCATCACCCAGGCCCTGATGGCCATGGTGCATGACAATGCGAGCGTGGATGAAGCCCTCAAACTGGTGACCGCATGAGCATGAAAGACGTCCGCATCGGCATCATCGGCGGCGGCCTCATGGGTCGCGAAATGGCCAGCGCCTTCGCCCGCTGGTGTGCGCTCACCGATGTGAGTGTTCGCCCTGTCCTGACCTCCGTGGCAGATTTAAATCCGGCCACTCTGGCCTGGTTTGACTGCATCCCCTCCTGCACGCAGAAGACCACGGACTATCATGAACTCCTCGCCAATCCCGAGGTGGACGTGGTGTATGTGGCCGTGCCGCACAACCTCCATGAGAAGCTGTATCTCGACGTACTGGCTGCCGGCAAAGACCTCTTTGCCGAGAAGCCTTTCGGCATCGATCTGCCTTCCGCCCGTCGCATTCTCGATGCTGTGAACTCCAGCGGACGGTTCGTGCGTTGCAGCTCGGAGATGCCGTTCTTCCCAGGTGCGCAGCGTGCCTTTGAGATTGCCCGCAAAGGCGAAATCGGCCGTATTTTGGAAGCCGTCTCCGGTTTCCATCACAGCAGCGACTTGGACCCAACGAAAGCGGCTAACTGGAAGCGTCTCAACGCCACCTGTGGTGAGGGCGGTGCTCTGAATGACCTCGGCATGCACTCCTGCCACCTGCCTCTGCGTCTTGGCTGGAAACCAACCCGTCTTTTCGCCCAGCTTCAGAAGGGTTACCCTCAGCGTCCCGATGGCAAAGGCGGCGTCACCAACTGTGACACCTGGGACAATGCCATGCTGCATACCTGGACCACCATTGCCGATCAGGAAGTGCCTCTCCGTCTGGAGATGAAGCGCCTGGCTCCTGGAGCCACCAATACCTGGTTCATCGAGATCCTCGGCACCGACGGCGGCGTGCGTTTCAGCACTGCCGAACCCAAGACGCTTTGGATCTTCGAACGAGGCAAGGAACAGTGGTGGAAGCGCACCGAACTTGGCTTTGGCACACCGTTCAAAGCGGTGACCGGAGGCATCTTCGAGCCAGGGTTCCCGGATGTCATTCAGCAGATGTGGGCCGCGTATCTCATGGAGCGCGCCGGACTGCTGGAAGGTCGTTTCGGCTGCGCCACACCTGAAGAGGCCGTGGCCACGCATGAGATCTTTGCCGCAGCTCTGGAGTCCCAGCGCTCAGGCACCGTCGTCAGCCTCTGATCGATCCATCATGATCTCCCCTCGCACAGGCATCCTGGCCGCTGGCAACTTCATCGTGGATTACGTGAAGATCGTGGACCACTACCCTCAGCAGGACATGCTGGCCAGCATTCTGAGCGAGTCGCAGGCCAATGGCGGCGGTCCCTACAACGTGCTCAAAGACCTGGCCGCCATGCAGGCCGGGTTTCCTCTGGCCGCCTGTGGACTCGTTGGGGATGATGCCAATGGCCGCTGGATTCGTAGTGATTGCGAGGCCCATGGCATCGATACGACCCAACTGCACAGCACATCAGAACGGTCCACATCCTACACGGATGCCATGACCGTGCAGAGCACAGGACGGCGCACGTTTTTTCATCAACGCGGGGCCAATGCCTTGTTTGATGTGAGCCACTGCGACTGCACCCGGACGGACGCCAGAATCCTGCATCTGGGGTATCTCATGCTGCTGGATCACATGGACAGCTTTGATGCGAACGGCCAGACCCATGCCTCGCGCCTGCTCATGCTGGCACAGCAGGCCGGGCTGGAAACCAGCGTGGACATGGTCAGCACGGAGAACCCACAATTTCGTGGGATTGCGCTGAGTTCCCTGCCCTTCACCGATCACCTCATCATCAATGAGATCGAGGCCTCACGCGTGCTGTCCCGCACGTTGAAGGCTGATGATTTCCAAGGCCTGCTTACCGCCGCGCAGGAGATTCTGCAATTGGGCGTCACTCAAAGCGTCACCATTCATGTGGAGCATGGGGCCGCCGCCTGCACACGATTGGGTGAAACCCACATTCAGTCTTCACTCAACCTCCCCGCCGGTTACAGCCAGGGGGCCACAGGAGCCGGAGATGCCTTTGCGGCCGGCCTGCTGTATGGCGTGCATGAACGGCTGTTACTGGCAGACCGCCTGTTCCTGGCCGTCTGCTCCGCCGCAGCCTCCCTGTCCCACCCCACGCCATCAGGCGGGATGAGACCCTTGGGCGACTGCCTCGCGCTTGCCGGGCAGTTTGGATTCCGGTTTTAAATCGTTTTTGGGCCTCTCGAAAGAACCTCGACATAGTCACGTTCTAACAATGGTCTGACCACCTGATCACCTTGCCATGACTCTGGACACCATCGCCCGCCCGCCTTCCCTGGTGGAGAAAGTTTGCCAAAGCCTCGCCGCCATTGCGCGTCGCGATCTCCAGGAGGACGATGGCTGGCTGCCCACGGAAAGAGAGTTGTCCGCACAGCTCGGCGTGAGTCGCAGCGTCGTCCGCGAGGCCACCAAAAGACTGGAGCAGCAAGGGCTCCTGGAGATTCGCCAGGGCCTGGGCATCCGCACAGTGAACCATCTGCACAAACCCCTGACGGGGGCGCTGGAACTCCTGGTGCCCGACGCCACGGAGCGGCTGCGCCAGTTGATCGAGGTCCGTCTCATGGTGGAGCCAGAGAATGCCCGGCTGTCAGCGGAACGCGTGACTTCCAAACAAATCGCCGCGCTCCAGGCCGTGCATGAGAAACTGGTGCAGGCCACGTCGTTTGAAGACTCCGTCATGGCCGATATGGAGTTTCATCGCATGCTCGCCGTTTTATCCGGCAACCAGATCGCCGCTCTGCTGCTGCAATCGCTTTCAGAGCTGCTCCAGGCCAGCCTTAAACATGGCTACAAACGTGTCACCCCGGCCACGGCCATCAAGCAACATGCAGCCATCGTGAAAGCCATCGAACAGGGCGACTCCGCAGCCGCAGCCCGTGCAATGCACCGGCACCTGATCACTGCCCGTGAAGACCTGGGTCTCAACTCCACAGCCAAAGCATGAACACCTTTCAAATCTCCCGCCGCGCATTTCTGGAGCGCATGAGCACCGGCCTCACTGGTGTCGCGCTGACCCGGTTGATCCAAGGGGCACCCGTGCAGTATCCGCACTTTGCCCCCAAGGCCAAGCAGGTGCTGCAGATCTTCTGCCCCGGCGCGGCATCGCATGTGGACCTTTGGGATCACAAACCGATGCTCGAAAAATATCATGGCACGCCCATGCCCGGTGGTGAAGGCGAGGTGAGTTTCCAGGGGAAAAACGGCAATCTCATGCGCTCGCCATGGGACTTTGTCAGGGCAGGTAAAAGCGGCAAGATGATCTCCTCCATGCTGCCCCACATGGCACGACATGTGGATGACATCGCCTTCATCCACAGCATGGCCTCGAAGACCAACACCCACGGTCCGGGCTGTGTGAATATGAACTCCTGTTTCACGCGCGACGGCTTTCCCAGCGCTGGCTCCTGGGTCAGCTACGGACTTGGCAGCCTGAATGAAAACCTGCCCACCTATGTGGCCATCCAGGACCTGCGTGGCGAGCCGCCTAACGGCAAGTCCAACTGGAGCAATGGGTTCCTGCCCGCCCAGCATCAGGCCGTCAGTATGGCCGCTCAGCAGCCACTGAGAAACCTCGCGCGACCGGCCTCCATTTCCCCCGCAGAGGAAAAAGCGACGCGGGATTTCATCCAGTTCGTGAACCGCGAACACGCGGAAAGCCATCCCGGCAACGACGAGTTGCGAGCCCGCATGGCCGCCTATGAACTCGCCGCCAAAATGCAGCTCACCGCGCCCGAGGTTAACGATCTGTCCAAAGAGCCCAAGCACATCCAGGACCTCTACGGCACCAATGACAGCAACCATCTGAAAGCCGCCTATGCCAAAAATTGCCTGCTGGCCCGTCGGTTTCTCGAACAAGGAGTGCGCTACGTCAGCCTCTTCTGCGCCTCCCGCGCCAGTGCGGTGGATGGCCTGCTGAATTGGGATGCCCACAAGACCCTGAAGGCCGACTATGAGCGACACTGCCCCGTCTTTGACCGGCCCACAGCCGCCCTGCTGACCGACCTCAAACAACGCGGTATGCTCAATGATGTGCTTATCATCTGGTGCACTGAATTTGGCCGCATGCCCACCCATCAGCAAGGCACCTCCGGACGCGATCACAATCCCGATGCCTACACCACCTGGATGATGGGTGCCGGGATCAAGGGCGGCATCAGCCACGGAGCCACCGATGACTTTGGTCGCCGCAGCGTGCAGGACGTGACCAGCGTCTATGATTTCTACGCCACCATCCTTCATTTGTTAGGCCTGGATCACGAAAAACTGACCTACTACCACAATGGCACCAACCGTCGTCTCACGGATGTGCATGGGCACGTACTGGCAAATATTCTCGCTTGAGCCATGAACGCCTCGTGCAAACTCTCTATCGTTCTTTGTTTGATCTTTGGCTGTTCGCAAGCGGCTGAAGATATTGCCTTCTTCGAGCAAAAAATCCGCCCGGTTCTGGTGGAATATTGCTATTCCTGCCACAGCGCGGAAGCCAAGAAACTGAAGGGCAATCTCTATCTGGACTCCAAGGCGGGCTGGCAAAAGGGCGGCGACAGTGGCAACCCGGTCGTCATTCCAGGCAAGCCGGAGGAGAGCCTGCTGATCCGCAGCATCCGGCATCTGGAGGAGGATCTGGAAATGCCGCCCAAGAAGCCGAAACTGCCGGACGCAGTGATCGCCGACCTCGTGACCTGGGTCGAAATGGGCGCACCTGATCCACGGGACGGCGTGAAGATCGAGGCCAAACGTGCGGACAAATCCTGGTGGTCCCTCCAGCCATTGGCACAAAAGTTTGCTCATGAGGATGTGGACGGCTTTGTCGGCGCAAAGTTGGCGGAAAAGGGACTGGCCCGCAATCCCCCGGCAGATCCGCGCACGCTGATCCGGCGCATGAGCTACGACCTGACCGGACTACCGCCGAGTCCTGAAGAGGTGGAGTCCTTCATTAAAGCCCATCAGAGTGAACCCAGACAGGCGGTCGAGGCCCTGGTGGACCGTCTGCTGGCCAGCCCGCGCTATGGCGAGCAATGGGGCCGGCACTGGCTGGATGTGGTCCGCTTTGGCGAGAGCAATGGATTCGAGCGCAACTTCATCATCGACGACCTCTGGCCCTTCCGTGACTACGTCATCAAGTCCATCAACGAAGACAAGCCGTTCAATCAGTTCATCATCGAGCATCTCGCTGGGGATGTCATTGGCAAGGACAGGCCTGAAATGGAGGTGGGCAGCGCTTTTCTTGTCGCCGGAGCTTACGATGATGTGGGCAATCAGGACCCGGTGGCGCAGAAGAACATCCGGGCCGCCACCCTGGATGACATGATCACGGCCACCGGCGGTGCCTTTCTTGGCCTAACCATCAATTGCGCACGGTGTCATCATCACAAGTTCGACCCCATCCCCACCGAGGACTATTACCGGATGCGTGCGGCCTTTGAAGGCGTGAAGCATGGACGAAGAGTTGTCGCCACCAGGGAACAGAGAGCCGCTTTCACTGCGGCTATGAAACCGTTGGAGGCCCGTCTGGCTGAGCTGAACAAAGAAAAATCCGTCATCGATACCGGGATTGAAACCCGCGCCAAAGTGGCATTCGCACAGGTCAAGGCAACCCGCCCCAAGATTGACGTTCACGGCACGGATGAATCCTTTCCGCCCGTCGAGGCAAAGCACGTGAAGTTCATCATGCATGCCTTCACCGGCGAGACCATCGGCAGGCAGCCACCTGCACGACTTACCGAATTTCAGATCTGGAGTGCGACTGAGCCTGACCGAAATGTCGCACTGGCCAGCGCGGGGGCTAAGGCCAAAGGTGCCAAGTCAGCCACTGCCGAGGATTTTCCTGAAGCCTATGGGCCGCAACTCTGCATCGACGGACAGTTCGGCGAACAATGGTTCATCGGCTATCCTCCCGTGTTGACGGTCACACTACCCAGGCCCGAATCCATCCATCGTATTACCTTCATCAATTCCAAGGGTGGGCGTGACATCGATGAAAGCAAGGTGCGCGGGTCCACTCCCTGTGAGTATGAAGTGCAGATCTCCATGGACGGCCAAAATTGGCAAACCGTGGCCAGTGATGAAGGGCGTGAACCCTGGACTCCTGGACATGGCATCGCCAAGGCACGGCGCACGGTCATCATTGACGAAGAGCGACAAAAGCTGGCGGCACTTGAGAAACAAATTGCCGAGGTGCAAAATCAGATCAACCGGGTGCTCAAGCTGCCGGAGATGTGGGTGGGCACTCATTCACAGCCCAAGGAAGCCACCTTCGTTCACAAAGGCGGAGATCCCATGAAACCCGCCGAGCCGGTGCTTCCCGCCAGCCTCAACGTGCTGGATGGAATCACGCCGCCCTTTGAACTCAAAGCCGATGCCGATGAAGGTGAACGCAGGCTGGCTCTGGCACGCTGGATCACGAGTGACAGCAATGCCCTCACCGCACGCGTTTTGGCCAACCGGGTGTTGCAGTATCACTTCGGCACCGGCTTGGTCGATACGCCCAGTGACTTCGGCTTTCTCGGCAGTCAGCCGACTCATCCCGAATTGCTGGACTATCTGGCGCGGCGCCTCATTGCCCATGGCTGGAAACTAAAGGCCCTGCATCGCGAGATCATGCTCTCACAGACCTATCTGCAATCCGGGGCCTTTCGTGAAGAAGCTGCGGGCCTGGACAAGGATGCCCGTCTGCTGTGGCGATTTCCCCCACGCAGGCTCACTGCCGAAGAGATTCGCGATACCCTGCTAGCGGTCACCGGCAGACTCCAGCTCACCCCGATGGGTGGCCGGGGCTTCCGCCTCTACAAAGTGATGCAGAACAACGTCAGCACTTACGCGCCGCTGGACCAGCATGGACCCGAGACCTACCGCCGTGCCGTGTATCATCAGAATGCACGTGCCAGTGTGGTCGATGTCCTAAATGACTTTGATCTTCCTGACATCTCCTTCGCCTCCCCCAGACGCGCCAGCACCACCACGCCTCTCCAGGCGCTGACCCTGCTAAACCACAGCTTCTCGCTCGACATGGCGGCTGCCCTAGCCGCGCAGATGGAATCGAAAGATCCTGTCGGCAGAGCTTTTCATCAGCTTTTCCAGAGAGACCCGACGGATCAGGAAAGAAAGGCTGCCGAGGCTTTCGTTCAGACTCATGGCAGGCCCGCCTTCAGCCGCGCCCTGCTGAACTCGAACGAACTGATCTACCTCGAATGACCTTGCCGACTCCCGTTGTTTTCCTTGCCCTCACGTGTCTCGGGTTTCTGCCTTGCCTGTCTTCTGGACAGGAAATTTTGGAGACCTTCGAGCCCATCCATACCGAGCATTTTCTCACCCCCATTCCCAACAAAAACACGGAAGTCCGTGACGGTGTGTTGTGGACCCGTGGTTCCAGTGGCGACAAATATCCTCCCATGGTTTACCTCGGGGTACAAGGTGCCGACATGACGATCTCTTTCCGCTATCGTCACTTGCAGCCCGGCGGTTGGCTCTGGTTCTTTGTGGACGGGGATGACGGCTTTGGCAGCACGGATCACATGCTGCGGGTGAAGCTCCTGCGCACGGGTATTCAGCTCCAGGTGGATGGCCATTCCAAGGACCCCGCGCATCCGCAGCGGCAAATGAAGCGCGAGGCCGATGCTGTGAGCGGAGCTTATCGCCTGAATGAGATTCTGCCGCCCAAGCCTCTGCCGCTGGAGGAAAATGTTTGGCACGAGGTGAAGCTCACCTTTCAGGCTGATACGATGAACCTTCACTTGGACGGTAAACTCCATGCCGAGGCGCTGAAGCGGCCGGGGTTCAAAGGCGCGAAACATAAATTGCTGTGGATGCAAAATGGCGGGGAAAAGGGGATGGAACTTGATGATCTCCGTGTGAGTCCATTGCAGACGAAGAACCAAGCCAACCACTGAGACCCAAGGATCTTCGAAAAAAAGAGGGTCCACTGACTTTACCTTTGGCCCTCGGACAAATCACGCTACTATCACTCTCACTCCACTCCACGCCGCTGTGGTGAAATGGTAAACACAGCAGACTTAAAATCTGCTGGGAGGTAACTCCCTTGCCGGTTCGAGTCCGGCCAGCGGCACCTGGGCCACCAAGAAATCAAACTCTGGCACCCATGAGAACCTTCATGACGTCGTCCATGGTGATCCAGCCTGCAACGCTACCATTAGGTGCGTCCACCAGTGCGGCAACTTCCTGCTTTTCCAAAAACAAAGCCAGCAACTGAGTGAGTGAAGCTTTACCAGAAATGTGCAAAGCAGGCCTGATGAGAGAAGTCCACTCAGCACCACGGGGAGTCGTCAAATTTTGAACAAACAATTCACGAACACGGATGTAACCCAAAATCGTCTCGCCCGATTCATCACTGATCACCGGGTAGCTGCGATGCAACTTTGAACCTGCTGCCTGAACATTCTCCAAGAGCGTTTTGCGTTGGTCAAACACCTTCATCGCCTCCTTGGGTACCATGGCGGTTTTGACCCGGCGGGCACTCAGAGTCGCGGCATGAATCATGATGACCTCTTCCTGATTATGCAACAATTGTTCCGCCTTGGCCGCCTGCACCAGGGTGATGATGTCCATGATATGGTCACTCTGACTTCGCCCGTCATGACTGCCTTTTTTGAGCTTTTCACAAAACCTTACCATCAAAAGCACAAGCGGGTGACAGATCCATAACATCACACTCAGCGGACCGATAAGCCGTGGTGCAAGGCGGGCAGCATGATGAACGCCGATGATCTTGGGTGCCATCTCACTCCCGAACAAAACGGAGACTGTCATCACGATCGAAAAGGCCCAGAGCCACTCCGCGCCATAGAGACTTGTGAACAAGGCCCCGGCAAAAGTTGCCAACCCCGTATTGGCCAATGTATTAAAGATCAGAATGGCGGAGATAGGACGCTCAATCGCCTGCTTCATCGCCAACCACCGACTTGCCGTGTGAACACCCTTTTTCTCTTGCAGCTTGAGATCCAGAGGATTCAAACTTAGCAGGACAGCCTCGGTGAGGGAGCAGATAAAGGAGATCGCCAAAACAGCGACAGAGGTGATGATGAGCAGTAGCCACATCTCAGAATAGCGGTCTAACAAAAATTCAGCCAAAGCTTTGCAAAAGTGTGCGAACACTCAGTGCAATAACAACCAGACCCACGACCACAAGGAAGGGCCGCTGCGGCACATGCTTGCAGACCCAGGCCCCAAGAGGTGCCGCTACGACACCGCCCAAAGCCAGGCCGAGGATGACATTCCAATGACTCAGCCCGATACCGATCAGAAAGCCCAGGGAGGCTGATAAGGTCACAAAAAACTCCACGGTATTGACCGTGCCGACCGTTTCGCGGAAAGGACTGCCACGCGCCAGCAGGGTGGAACCGACAATCGGCCCCCAACCACCACCGCCAATCGCATCCACAAAAGCACCAAAAAAAGCAAGGGGCTTCAAGTGGGTAGTCACTTCGCGCGGAGGAAAAGAACGATAGGCTTTCACGATCAATATGACACCCATCAAAAGAAGATAACCCGCGATGTAAGGTTTAATCACTTCTCCAGGAACTTGGGTCAAAATATAGGCTCCCAAGAAAGCTCCAATAACACCTGGGACCAGAAGCCCAAAAAAGAGGGTTTTATTCACATTCCCAAAGGCGCGGTGAGAAATGGCCGAGGCTCCAGTGGTAAAACATTCGGCGGCATGCACGGTGCTGCTAACTACCGCAGGAGGCACTCCAACGCCTAACAACAAGCTGGATGCGCTGATTCCGTAGGCCATTCCCAAGGCCCCATCAATGAGCTGCGCGATGAAACCGATAAAAATGTAGGTGATGAAGTCGTGATCCACAGGCTTGAGCGGGTATTACAAATTAGCTGCGTAGGCTTGAAGCTGGCGATACTCAGCCAAGATGGTCTTTACAGCCGCAACAGTGGCCTGCACCTGCGCAGGCATCAAACTTAGAGCTGGTGTCTCGAAGACTATCTCGAGCGGTCGGGGATATTGATCTGGCGGAGCGCTCAGGATGCCTTGATACCCTTCTCTGATGATTCCGCGGGAAGCTAAAAATCCATCGATGACCGGCAATTCATTGCGCGGAAGGGCTGCGCTGGCAGCCTTTAAAGCAGGCTCCAGGAGATGCTCGCTCAGCAGGTCTCCACTCACAAAACCGTAGCAACCATCGGAATCATCGTCAGCATGCAGCGAGATAATCCCGTCATAACGTTCACGCCGAAGTTCACTCTCCAGATAAACGACCTCGGGCTCGATGGAACCATACCAAAACTCCCGGTTCAGATCGAGACCGTTTTGATTGTGCCGAATCCCCAAGTTTCGACCGGTGGGATTGCAGATGGGAAAAAAATGAAGTTCGTAATCATGCAGTTCTTCCGGCTTTTCTGCAGCCCATTGAATCAGTTCCTGAATAGCAAGTGTGCCTGCCTCTTCATCGCCATGGATGCCGCCGAAAATGCCAAACTTGAACCCGTGCCCCTTTTTTAAGGGCTTGCTGACGATCTTCGGAATGTAAATCCCCTGGTCCGGAGGCAAGCTCTCCAAAATGAGACGAGACGGCGCAGAGCGAAGCGGCGAATGCCGACTCCGGGACAAATGAATGGCGGAAAAAGAATTCATAGAACAATCCGTGTTACTTGCGGGCAGGAACAGGGGCGGTATCGCTGGGCAAACGGGTTTTTTCCGTGCTCTCCACTTGGGTCACACGCCCTTCATGGACAATGATCTGCACGGAGCCGAAACGCATGGCACCGACCTTCTGGCGGACGATCTCCAGCCATGCTTCGAATTCTGATTCTTGGGTGCTTTGACTCATAGATATTCAATTCCTATCTTCAATATCTACACTTGAAAAGTATGAATTAAAACCTGCCGAAGATTTTTCGCAGCTTTGCCGAGACCCACAAAATCAGCTCAAACCTGCGAATCCAGCAACACGGCAAGAAACCCATCTGCCGGGTCTGCATGCCGGGCCTTTCCGGTTTTTTTCGCAGCTTTCTTTTTCGTGCCTGCGCACTGTTCTTGTTTGCGAAGTGTCACCTCCACCACGTGCTCCAAAGTGTAACGATCCAAGATATTGGCGACGGCATTGCGCACATCGATCATGAGCATTCTCAGACCACAATGCTCCTCATCGGGGCATGTGCATTTCTCATACTCGGTTTCGCTCGCACAGCCGATGGGAGCTAACTTTCCGTCAATGAGACGAACGATTTCGCCCATCTTGATGTTCCTCATCGGTCGAGCTAAACGAGCACCGCCATGTTTGCCACGAAGACTTTCCACATAGCCTGCCGTGCGTAATTCAAAGAGGATGGCCTCTAAAAATTTAAAGGGTAGATGCTCCTGCTCGGCCAAAGAAGAAACGGAAATGACCCCTTCACCATTTTTGTCGGCAATGCCGAGCCGGATCATGGTGCGCAGTGCGTATTCGCCGCGTTTGGTGAGTCTCATGGGAATCTCCTATCCGCATATTCCGACCTGGCAAGTAGGACTTTATTTCAGTCTAGCCAACGCCTCCGATCACGCCCACGCTTTCCTGAGTAGCCGCAGGAAGTTCCCGTGCATGATGCCTTCGATATCCGTCTGGCTGTAACCCCGCTTCGCCAGCATGTCGGGGATGCGCACCAGATCGGCGATGGTGTCCAGGTCTTCGGGGGTTTGCTCGATGCCATATCCGCCGTCGAGATCCGTGCCGATGCCGCTATGATTCGCGTTTCCGGCGAGCTGGCAGATGTGGTCGATGTGGTCACAGATGACTTCCAATTTCAGGCCGGCCTGCTGCAGGGTGGTTTTGCCGCGAATCCAGCCGGGGATCATCATCCACGCATCCAGCGCGGCACCCAGGACGGCCCCACGTTCGATCAGGGCCTTGATCTGGTCATCGCTAAACTGGCGCACGTCCGGGACCAGGGCGCGGCAGTTGCTGTGGCTGGCCCAGATCGTGCCGCCGAAAATGTCCAGCGCCTCCCAAAAGCAGCCGTCGGACAGGTGCGTGACGTCCAGAATCATGCCCAGGCGGTCCATTTCCTGGATCAATTCCTTCCCGCCCCTGGGCAGTCCGCCGACCTGGTCATGTCCCAAGGCATACCGACACACGCCGTAATGCGCCGGTCCCATGGCACGCAGACCCTGCCCCCAATGCCGCTCCAGATGACCCACGCTGCGGATGCTGTCCGCGCCTTCCAGGCTAAGGATGTAACCGATGGGTTTGTCATCGTTCGGTGCGCCGTCGGTCCACAGGTCCACCATGGAGTCCAAGCCGCGCAGGTCGGTGATCTGGCGCATGTGGCCGTCCTCCTCCATTGCCCGATACCAGGCGAGCTGGCCCTGGGTCTGCGCATAGGCCTGTTCAGGGGACATCCAGTTGGCCATCGGGCGCGGACCCACCATGCAGCCGGCCAGTTGGGTCGCCACACAGAGACCCATTTCGGCTTTCCTCATTTCCGGGAAGGCGGTGGTGCCTAAAGCACGGCCCTTCAGATCAGTCATCCCCGTTTCCAGACGACGAATCTCATGCACCGGCAGGCGCAGGTCGCGATTGTATTCCAGGGCGTTGAGACTGAGATCGAGGTGGGCGTCAAAGGTGAGCATGGGCGGCGGAGTGGAACGTGGCTGGCTGGCGTGTTTATGCGTGCAGAAAGAATGCCGTTCGATATTGCCGAAACGCTGCCCCATTGACCGGCGGCCTGTTCTGCGAAAGGTTGACCTCCCCCATGCTGACCTCCCTTTCCGACCTGCGGCTGAAGAAACAAGCCGGTGAACGTGTAACCGTGCTCACGGCCTATGACTACCCCACCGCCCGCATGTTGGACGAGGCCGGGGTGGACCTGATCCTGGTCGGGGATTCCCTGGGCATGGTCGTCCTGGGACTGCCGGATACGACGGGCGTGACCATGGACATGATGTGCCATCACCTTGCAGCCGTGCGCCGGGGGGTGACGCGCGCCCCGGTCATCGGCGACCTGCCTTTTCACAGTTACGATACCCCCGAGCAGGCCCTGGCCAATGCCCAGCGCCTGATGGCTGCCGGAGCCGACGCGGTGAAGTTGGAAGGCGGGGTCGGTTTCATCCCCCAGGTGCGTGCCATTCTGGACGCGGGGATTCCCTTCGTCGGTCACATCGGCATGTTGCCGCAGAGCGTGAAGGAGGAGGGCGGGTATAAAAAGAAGGGCAAGACCCCCGCCCAGGCGGATCAATTGATCGCCGATGCCCTGGCCCTGGATGAGGCCGGTGCCTGCGCCATGGTTCTGGAAAGCGTCGTCGCCGAGGTCGCCGCCGAGATCACCCGGCTGGTCAAATCCACCACCATCGGCATCGGTGCCGGTTCAGAAACCGATGCCCAGGTGCTGGTCACGCCGGACCTCATCGGCAGCTTCCCCTGGTTCCGCCCGCCCTTTGCCAAAGCCAGGGCGGATGTGGCGGGTGAGACGGTGCGGGCGGTGCGGGAGTGGATGGGGGAAATCCGAATGACGAATGACAAATGACGAAATCAGAGCTTCGTCATTCGGCATTCTGACATTCGTCATTTTGAGTGCGCTTCCTTATAGTGCTCCGCCAACAGATCGCGGCCAAAGTCGCCGTCGAAGCTGCGGATGACGCTGTGCGGGTGGTTGGCGTTGCCCTGGACGTTGTCGTATTCGATCAGGAACGTCTTGCCCTGCACGCGGTAGTAATGGGGTTCGCCGCGTTCTTTGCCGCCAGCCCAGGCAAAGAAGACAGGGCCGTTTTTCTCGATCTCGGCCCAGGTTTCAGCGGCGATTTCAGGGCGCAGGCGGGTGAGATATTCATCGATGATTTCGCGCAGCTTAGCTTTCTGGCTGTCGTTGAGGGCGGTGTCCGGCAGGCCGTCGGGCTTCAGCGGGTCCACCTTCTTGGCGGCTTCGGTCAGCATTTCTTTCGGGGCGACGGCGTCGAACAGGGCGGTTTTGAACTGCGCCTCATCCAGGGACTTCACCAGTTCACGGCCCAGGTCTTCTTCCTTGCCCAGCACACGCAGGCCGGTCAGCGGACCCTGGCGGAGTTCACCGGGATTGGTGCCCATGAAGGAGGGGGTGGCGCGCAGAAGCTGACCGTCCTTGATGGTGAAGTTCAGGGACATGTGATGCCCCTCGATGCGCCAGCCCCAGGTGCCTTTGGGATCGGGCGTGCCAAAGATGCTGATGAAGTATTTCTCCGGGTCGCGCTTCTCACGGGCTGCGGCGCGCTTGGATTCCTCCGCGCCTTCCATTTGAAAGAGCACTTCCTCCAGGGACATGATGGTCACTGCCTTCGCAGCTCCACGGAAGCCGAGACCGGTGTTCATGAGGGCATGGGCCAGCAGGCGCTGCTGCGGGGTCATTTCCTTCATCGGCAGGCCCTTGCGTTCACGCGGGATGAAGTGCCAGTTGATGCGCTCCTCGTCATCAAACTGGAAGGTCGCCTTGGCTTTTTGCTCAGGAGTCAGAGCCAGAAGGAAGACATTGGCCACCTCGGCCATCTGGGTCCCCGCTTCATGGGCGCGCCCCACAGCAAGGCTTAAAACAAAGGCAAAAAAGAGCGAAACAGTGGTTGGACGAAGCATAAGAGGCGAAGGAATGGCAGAAACGAACGCCACAAACAAGGTCGGTTTGTCACCGAACAGGCCATAAGGACGTGTTTGCCCAAAAGAATTCTGCGGGATTCATCCACGATGATTGACACCCGACTCCAAAATCCTCTAGTTTGATTATTCTCAAAAAATTTCCGCGAATCCCCCCTGCCGCATGTATTCAAACGAAGAGTATCTCCTGGAACTGCTGACCGAGTCAGGGCTTGTTTCTGACCGTGACATTCAACAGACCAAGACCACCAAGAAGCCGACGGAGACGTTACTGGAATGCCTGATCAAGACGGGAGTCGTCAGCGATGAACAGGTGGCGCAGACCGTGGCCGTGAATTCGGGCATGGAATACATCGATCTGCACGGTTTTGTCGCCAACCCGGCTTTCAAAGGCCTCGTGCCCATGGCCGTGGCACAGCGCTACAAGGTGGCCCCCATCGGCATGAACGGCAGTTCTTTGCAAGTCGTGGTGGCGGACCCCTATGACTTTGAAACGCTGGATTCTCTGCCACACGTGTTGCAGCCGGACCTGGAGATTTTTTGCTCCACACCCGCCCTGATCAAGACCCTGCAGGCGAACATCTACGGCAATGACATCTTTGGAATGGCCGACGTTAAAGGCGCAGGTAACTCCGGCGAAGGCGACGCACCGATCATCAAGCTGGTGACCAACACCCTGATGGAGGCCTTTAAAAATGGCTGCTCCGACATTCACATCGAGCCGCTGGAAAAAGACGTGCGTGTTCGCTTCCGCATCGACGGTGTGCTGCATGACGTGGAGCACCATCCGAAGCGCCTGCACTCCTCCATCATCGCCCGCATCAAGATCATGTGCGGATCGATGAGCATCGATGAAAAGCGCATCCCGCAGGATGGTCGTATCCAGATGGCCTTCAATGGCAAGGAACTGGACATGCGTGTTTCCATCATCCCCACCAACAACGGTGAAAGCGTGGTCATGCGTGTGCTGGACAAGAGCAGCCTGCGACTCGGTCTGGCCGATCTCGGCTTCCTTTCGGATGACCAGGACACCTTTGAAAAGCTGATCACCCTGCCGGACGGCATCGTGCTGGTGACCGGGCCGACCGGTTCCGGGAAAACGACCACGCTTTACGCCTGTCTCCACTTCATCAACCGTCCTGACCGCAAGATCATCACCGTGGAAGACCCTGTGGAATACGAGCTGGCCGGGATTAACCAGGTCATGGTCCGCGAGGATGTGGGCATGAGCTTCGGTGCGGCGCTGAAAGCTATCCTTCGTCAGGCACCCAACATCATCATGATCGGGGAAATTCGCGACCTGGAGACCGCCTCCATCGCCATCAACGCCTCCCTCACCGGTCACTTGGTCTTCAGCACCCTGCACACCAATGACGCCCCGGGTTCCGTCGCCCGTCTGGCAGACATCGGCGTGAAGCCCTTCCTCATCGCCTCCGCCGTGCGCGGCATCCTGGCCCAGCGTCTGGTGAGAAAGCTCTGCAACGAGTGCAAGCAGCCCTCCGGTCTAAGCGAGCGCGAGCTACGCAGCCTGGGGCTAGAGGCTAGCCAGCTTTTCAATGCCAAGATCATGGGGCCGAAAGGCTGTAACAAGTGCCGCCAGTCAGGTTTCAAAGGCCGAATGGTGATCGCCGAAATTTTCAAAGTGGACGATGAAGTCCGCAACATGATCAACCAGCAGCTCACCACCCCGCAGATCCGCAAACGCGCCCGCGAGCTTGGCATGCGCACTCTCCGCGAAGACGGCATCCGCAAGGTGCTGGCGGGCATGACCACGGCCGAAGAGGTGATCGAGGCTACCATGGCCGACTCCGAATGATGCCTCTGGGAAACTGCGAATCCTAAACCTAGAACGACTGACTCCCCCCTATGACAGCCCAGAATGTGGTAGATATGCTCGAAGCCCGTGGCCTGATTGACAACGGCCAGGCCTATGACATCACCCAGGACGCCGTCCACAATGGCAAAGAAATCCTCCAGGTCGTGCTCGACTACGGCATCTTCAATGGTGAAGACGAGTTTTGGGCCATGGTGGCCGAAGAACTCGGTGCCGATCATTTCGACCTCAACGAGTTTGAGCCGCCACCCTCCGTCATTGGTCTGATTCCTGCCGGCATGGCACGTCTCTATGGTGCCTTCCCGATCACCTTGGACGGTCGCGGTTTGCACGTGGCCTTCACCGACCCGCTGAACCCCCAGCTCGTCGAAGATCTCCGTTTTGGACTCGATAAAATCGTTGTCCCCGTCGTGGCACGTCGCAGTCAGGTTCAGAGCCTCATCGACAAACACTATGGCACGGGCGCCCCGAGCATTGACGAAATTTTTGGCAATCTCAAAGATACTGGCAAGAACTCACCCGAGATCGAGGCGAACTCGGCCCCGATTGTGAAGTTTGTGGACCTCGTGATGACGCAGGCCATCAAAGAGCGCGCCTCGGACATTCACTTTGAACCCTTCGAACACGAGTTCAAAATCCGCTATCGTGTGGACGGTGCCCTGTATGAAATGGCACCCCCACCCGTGCATCTCGCCACCAGCGTGATCTCCCGCATCAAGGTCATGTCCAACATGAACATCGCCGAAAGGCGCATTCCTCAAGACGGACGCATCATGACCTCCGTCAATGGCAAGCCGGTGGACATGCGTGTCAGTTCCCTGCCGACTCAGCATGGTGAGTCGGTGGTGCTTCGTGTTCTCGACCGCAGTTCGGTGAACCTGGATCTGGAGCAGCTCGGCATGCCTCCTTATCTTTTTGATTACATCACGGACACGATCAACAAGCCCAACGGCATTTTCATCGTTACCGGGCCGACTGGCGCCGGAAAGACCACCACGCTTTATGCCTGCCTGCGTCGCATCAACACGATCGACACCAAGCTACTCACTGCGGAAGACCCGGTGGAATACGAGTTGGATGGTGTCATGCAGGTGCCTGTGAATGACGCCGTAGGTCTCACCTTTGCCCGTGCCCTCCGCGCCTTCCTGCGTCAGGACCCGGATCGCATCATGGTGGGAGAAATGCGCGACAGAGAAACGGCGCAGATCGCCATTCAGGCCTCTCTGACGGGACACTTAGTGCTAAGCACCTTGCACACCAACGATGCCGCAGGTGCCGTTACGCGTCTCGTGGACATGGGGGTGGAGCCCTTCCTGGTCTCTGCCACCCTGGAAGGTGTGCTGGCTCAACGTCTTCTGCGCACGGTGTGTAAAAACTGCCGCACGCCTTATGAACCCAGCCTTTCCATCCTGAACCAACTCAACCTCACGCAATCGGATACCGGAGGAAAACACTTCTACACAGGCAATGGCTGTGAAAAATGTGGTGGCAGCGGCTACAAAGGTCGAAAAGGCATTTACGAATTGCTCAAAGTCAGCGACCCTATTCGCGATCTCATCACCCAAAAAGCCCCAACACTCGTGTTGAAGCAAAAAGCCATTGAATTGGGAATGCTCACCCTGCGTGAAGATGGTCTTCGCAACATCTACGATGGCGAAACCACCATTGAAGAAGTGCTTAAATACACCTGATCCCAAGGTCATAAAGGACACTTTGTCATTTATGACACCATTTATTTGTTGGACATTCTCCCTCTTGACCCGGTAATCTCTAAAACGATTCAGAACCCCCGTAGCGCCCATTTTCTATGCCGAAGTTCCACTACATCGCCCTCGATCAAAACGGTCAAGAAGTCGCAGGTGAACTCGATGCCTCTACCGAAGCAGAGGCCATCAACCTACTCCGTCAAAGTCAGCTTTACCCGACCCAGGTGGCTCAGGAAGGCAAGGGCGATGCAGCGGTAAAAAAACGCGCCAAGGCCACCTCTGCGACAAAAGGTGCGGGCAAAGCCGTCAAGGCAGGTGCCAACGCCAAGGTGAAGGCCAAGGTTCTGATGATTTTCACCCGTCAGTTGGCCACCCTGATTGATTCAGGTTTGCCTCTTCTTCGAGGCCTCACAGTTCTTGCCCGTCAGGAGCCGAACCCGATCATGAAAAGTACGGTCACCAACATTGCTGACAATGTTCAGACCGGTAGTACCTTTTCGGAGACGCTTTCTCAGTATCCAAAGATCTTTAACAAGCTTTACATTAACATGGTGAAAGCTGGTGAGCTTGGCGGTGTGCTGGAAATCGTGCTTAACCGTCTGGCCGAATATCAGGAAAAAGCCCAAAAGCTGAAGAACAAGATCGTGGCTGCGATGGTTTACCCCATCATCGTCATGTTTATTGCCGTGGCGATCATGGTCTTCCTCATGCTGGTCATCGTTCCTCGCTTCGAAAAAATCTTCGAAGACATGTTGGGTGACAAGAACAAACTGCCTGAGCTGACCAAACTCGTGATCGGTTTCAGCCGCTGGATGGGTGACAACTTCCTCTTCCTCGTGGCAGGGACTGTCATTATCTTCATCGGCTGGAAGCTTTACGCAGCCACCAAGGGCGGTCGTCGTGTGATTGATCAACTTAAACTCAAGCTCCCACTCTTCGGCGATGTGCAGCGCAAAACGGCCATCTCCCGGTTTAGCCGCACCCTGGGCACTCTCGTTACCTCAGGTGTGCCGATCCTTCAGGCGCTCAACATCACCCGCGAAACCGCAGGAAACACCATCGTCTCAGACGCCATCGGCAAAGTACATGACGCCGTCAAGGAAGGTGAATCCATGGTGGCTCCTCTCGAGTCCAGCAATGTCTTTCCCCCGATGGTGATCTCCATGGTGGACGTGGGTGAGGAAACGGGCCAGTTGCCTGAGATGCTGCTCAAGATCGCTGACGTTTACGAAGACGAAGTGGACAACTCCGTTTCTGCTCTCACCTCCATGCTTGAGCCTTTGATGATTGTCGTTCTGGCTCTCGTCGTCGGTGTTATCGTGATGGCTCTTTTCCTCCCGCTCATCGAAGTGATCAAAGGACTTAGCGGCGGTGCGTCATAGTACCTCTAATCTTCAACTCCGCCCCAAATCATGAAAACTCATATGCGGAACCCTGCCGGGGCAGGCTTCACAGTAATTGAGCTGCTGGTCGTCATTACCATCATTGCTCTGCTGTTTGCTTTGACTATTGGTGGCTTCACCTTTGCTCAGAGATCAGCTGCGCGCAGTCGCACAACGGTCGCCATGAACGCCATGAAAAGCGCCCTTGAGCGATACAGCAATGAATTCGGCGAATACCCGGAACCTCAAAATCCAGGCGATACTGTTGACGTTGGTGGCAAAACTTATGAGGTTGCAGGGGCAGCAATGCTTTATCAGGCATTGAGTGGAGACGGTTATGATAACATCAAAATTGTTCAGGCTCCCGCAGATCCGGGGGAGGCCAGTTCCGATGGTTCCCTTGATGAAAAAGAGTCCAAGAACGTCATGCTGACGGACATGCCCAAAGAAATTTGGACTAACAACAACAATCGTTATTACATGATCGATGGTTTTGGGAAACCCTTTCAGTATGTGAAGGCGGATAACGACGGGGTCAACCAAGTCACAATCAACTCCACCTATGATCTCTGGTCCTACGGTGAAGATGAGGAAAACATCAATTCTCGTTCCATTGACACCCTCAACGCAGGCGAGGTCAAGAATGCCAGCCAAAAGTGGATCAAAAATTGGTAAATCTGTCGAAATTAGTTGGTTTTTTCAGTTGAGAAATATCGGGGACCGTGGATTATCCCCATCCCGACCGAAGGCGTTTGCGCGCGTGGCGGAATTGGTAGACGCGCTAGATTCAGGTTCTAGTGAGTAACATCGTGGAGGTTCGAGTCCTCTCGCGCGCACCACCTCAACATAATGTTGGGGTGCCTATCACCACCATGCAGGACGCCGGATATGTCAAAAACGCCTTTGCAGGTATCGCTAAGCGTTACATGCTTGCCAACCACGTGCTGAGCCTTGGCATTGATGTCCTTTGGAGGAGAAAAACATCAGCCCTGGTAGCAGAGGCGCAGCCCAAGTTGATTCTGGACCTTGCCACGGGCAGCGGAGATTTGGCCAGAGAACTGCAAAGGCAATGCCCAGAAGCCAAAGTTTTGGGGGCAGATTTTTCTCTCCCCATGATGAGAGAGGCACAGGCCCGCCGATTCAATCAACTCGTAGCCGCAGACGGAATGAATCTGCCGTTCCAAAACTCCGCCTTCGATGCGCTCACCGTCGCGTTTGGCCTTCGCAATATGGCTTCATGGCCTGCGGCTCTCATGGAAATGAGCCGTGTTTTGAAGACCGGAGGTCGCCTTTACGTCCTGGATTTCTCACTCCCCACTCTGCCTCTCATCCGGCCCCTTTATTTGTTTTATCTGAAGAAGATCATGCCCAGAATTGCAGGTTGGATTACTGGAGAACGGGCCGCTTATGAATACCTGTGCAGCTCCGTCGAGCGATTTCCCTCTGGGAAAGCCATGGAAAAAATGATTTTGGGAAATGGGTTCGACAGAGTGCAATCACATCGCCTGTCTTTTGGTATCGCCTCCCTTTATATCGGCATTAAGGCAATCTAAACGCCTGAACTCCAACGGTTTTTTAACCTCAACTGCCTGTAAAATCTAAAACCGCCACAGAAAGCTGCTGTGCAGTGTAAAATCCGGGCTGCTCCTCGTCAGGCCGCCGCCGATGCCCAGGCGAAGTGACAGATGTCTTGGCAGGCCGATCATGGTGGTGACCAAAACCTCGTGCGAGCTGCCGTAGCTGCGGAAGTCTCCGAGGGTTTCGATCCCCATGGAGAGGTCGTGATTGAACTCATGCCGGAGACCCAGGGCATACCCAAAGCCGGGACCGCCGCCAGCGCCGGAGACAAAGCTGATGAGATTCAGTACGGCGCGCGTGCGCTCCGTGAGGTCGGTTTCTAAAATGAGGCGGGAGTAAAAGCCGCTCTCTCCGTGGCGATGGATGCCGCCGTGGGAATGGGCACCATGATCGTGACCGGAACCGCCGTGACTGTGAGGGGCCGCCGGGCCTGCATCCGGACCTGAGCCGGTGTCATGGGAGTGCGCGCCCACACTTTGGCTGTGAGAATCGCCATTCTCTTCAGCGAATTCATACCCCATCCAAAGTCCGACACGAAAGTTCGTCGGCCCGGTGGGCGGCAGGAGGGAAAGGACAAACTGGGGTGTGATGCCGGTGTAGTTCCAGTCACCGTTTTCATCGGAAAAACCTGCGGACAGTCCGAAGGCGAGTGCGGGAGCCAGGCCGATGAAAAAGCCGGGTTCCGTGGAGAAGGAGTCCGTGTCCCCATCACGCTGCCATTCATATCCGGCGATGGCGACGCCGCTGAACGGTGCGGGGATCGCACTGTCCTGGATGAGGATGAAATCGCGCCCGTGATGAGCGGTGGCGACGGAGGAAAAGAGATGTGTGAGGGCCAGGAAAATAGAAATGACGAAGGCCCGGCGGCGGAAGCCGAGGCTCCTGGGCCGAGGATCGATGAAGTCTGTAACAAGGTCGTTCTTCATGGATGGCTCCTTCGTCATTTCTATAGGTCTTTCAGGATGTTACTCTTCGATCTGGACAGCCTCCAGCAGGACGCCACCGGAAAGAATCGGCGAGGTCTTTGCAGTCGTTTTTGGGCTGGCAGTCGGCATCTGGGGCAGCAGGAAGAAGCCATAGCCCTTCATGCTTTCTCCATCATCCACGATCATGCCCTGGAAAGCCGCCGTGCGCTTCAGATCCTTGGTCGGCGTGATGCTAGTATCGGAGTCCGTCAGCTCAAAGCTGCCTTTGAAGCTGCCGCTGACACCGGCTTTGAACTTCCCTGGTGCACCCGCGACGACGGTCAGCTTGACCTTGCCCGGGTTGGGTTCCGCGATCAGAGTCTTTTTCAGACCGATCTCGATGGTGTCCAGGTTGAGCCGTGTATCAGGATCAGGAGCACCGCCGTCGAAGAAGGTGATCCTGGCATTGCCGGGACCGGCCTGCGCACCGAGGGCCAGTTCATCGCTGGCCGGCGTGGTGTATTTGCGGCCCACGGTATCCAGATTCAACGGGCCGAAGCCAGTTGAATAGGCGCGGTCTTTGGCCACCTCGGATTTGAACCACGAGAATTCTGACATGGCCAAGTTCCCGGAGGTGCTGCTGACTTCCTCAACGGTGACAGGCGCCTCGATGCTAAAGATGCCCAGCAGGGAGCCCGCTCCTTTGTAGAGCACGCTGAAGACGCTCAGATGACCGTTCTGTTCCAGAGGTCCGCCAATGGTCAGCTTGCTGTTGTCAGCAAGCACGATCACACCTGTCGCGGCACCGGTGGCGGCGATCTTGAAAGCGCCGATGCTTGCGCCCTTCGGCAAGGTGTCGTCTCCATCATAGGACTCATCCGGCAGCATGGCCAGGGTGTAGGCACCGGCATAAGCACCCGCTGGAGTCAGCAGCTGACGTGCGACAAAAGGCAGCACGGTGCTGCCATCTGTCAGCTCACCGTAGATGGCCTTGGCCACCGCATCCACATGGAGGGAGACGGTCAGGGTCGGCTGTCCGGGACGGGGCAGGTCGAAGCTGGTCTCCGGGGAACCGAGAGAGGTGTCCAGAAGAGCCACGACTTTATGGGCTTTGGCTCCCAGCGTTAGCGTGCCAGTGAGACCGCCGGTGGCTGTGACCTGGAATTTGACCGATCCGCCCAGGAATCGATTGATGGCTGCGTCACGACCCACTGGGCCGGTGAAGCTGCCGCCGATACCCGAGGCCAAGGCATTGACCTTGAACGAGGCAGTGACGGGGGAGCTCTTGCCGGCTTTGTTAAACGCGATAACTTCGATCGTCACCAGCGGGCTGCCCCCCTGAGGGCGGCCGCTGATCACACGGGTCTTGCTGTCGAAGGTCAGACCCCGAGGAAGCCCCTTCACCGTGAAACCTGTGGGGTTGTTGGACGCCGTCAGTGCCATTTGGAAAGGCTGCCCGACGGTCAGATCCGTGATGCCGAATCCGTTGACCACCGGGACGGCGATGACGGAAACGGATGCAGCGGAACTGGTGACCCAGCCTGCGGCGTTGCGGACCTCTACCGTGTAGCTGCCTGCATCGCTCAACGTGGTCTCTTCAATCACCAGGGTGCTGGAGGTAGCCTCTTTGATGGCTTTGTCATTGAGCTTCCACTGATAGAAAAGATTGGGGCCGACAGCTTTGACACTGAGGGTCGTGCTCTTTCCTTCCACCAGTTCCACGCCTTTGGGTTGCTGTGTGATGGCAGGCGAGATGACAGATGGTGTAGCTGTCGTCCAGGCAAAGCTGAACCCCTGACGGGCAGTGTCTGTCGCCGGAGCGTTGCTGCCGACTGCAATTGTGTAATAGCCCGGTGCCAGTGTATAAGAGCGTGTGATCGTCTCCATGGCGGAGTTGTCGCAGTGGTCGAAGTAAGTGAGGTCTTCAGCCCACGAAACATTGCCCCGGTTATTATAGGTATGACTATCCGTGCCGTCATTGTCCCAGCCACGCCACAAGGTGAAGCTTGGGAACATGGAAGCAGTGGCTGCCAGACGATCGGGCTCTTCGGTCCCCGGCCAAGGCACATTGGCGTCACGACTGATCGTGAGATTCAACGTCAAAGAATCTTTCACATGCACGGCCACCCAGCGCGAGGTGTGGGTCCAGCCGACAGGCGCATCGCCATTGGCAACGTTGAAAAGAGTATTGTCTTCCCAACTCCAGGCACCGACGTGATTGGAAAAGTTTCCACTGTCTCCACGCCCCACACTGATCATGTGCGCATAACCAATACCGCCCGCTACAGGATCACCTTCAACGATACCACCTACGGCACGAGTGTTATAAGTGGCCTTATATCCTTGGCGCAAGGTATTGTTAGCCGGGGCATTGCTACCCATGGCGACACTGTAGTCTCCTGCGGGCAGACGCCACGTACGAGTGATTTTATCTGCAGTTGAGTTATCCACATGATCCACATAACGGATATCCTCCGCCCAGATCACATTGCCCCGGTTGTTATAGGTATGATTGTCGGAACCATCATTATCCCAACCGCGATAAAGAGTTAAGCTGGGGAACATGCTGCTAGTATCCGCCTTGCGATCGGGGTTTTCGGCATTCGGCCATGGAACAGTGGCGTCACGTTCCAGGCTCAGTGAAAAGAAAACCTCTTCATCGAGCTTTAGCGCCAGCCAATTGCTAGTGTGCGTCCATCCCACCGGCGGCTGGCCAGGTGAAAAAAGGGCGTTGTCTTCCCAGCTCCAGGCACCGACATGGCCGCTGAAACCGCCAGTTTCACCGGCCCCGGCAAGGACTGTGTAAGCATAACCAATACCGCCCTCAGGAAGCACCGGGTCTGTCTTGCCTATGGAGCCGGTGCTATAAGTAAATTTGTAGCCCTGACTATTCGGATTGGTCGCGGGGGCATTGCTGCCGATCACGATGCTGTATTCACCGGCAGGCAGCAGGTAAGTGCGTGTGACAGCGGTTTCGCTGCTGTTGTCATAATGATCATGATAGGTGATGTCTTCGGCCCAGTCCACATTGCCACGGTTGTTGTAGGTATGGTTGTCGGAACCGTCATTGTCCCAGCCTTTATAAACGGTAAAGCTCGGGAACATCGAGCTGGTATCGGCCAGTCTCTCGGGCTCTTCCGTCGTGGGATCAGGCACAGTGGCATCACGCTCGACCGTGATGGTAAAAATCATCTCTTTCTGAAGACGCAATGCCAGCCAGTTGGAGGTATGCGTCCAACCCACGGGAGGATCTCCTGCTTCGGCATCAAAGAGGGCATTGTCCTCCCAACTCCAAGCTCCGACCAAGCCGGAAAAGCTGCCTGTTTCGTCTCTATCCGCAATGATGGTCTGGGCATAACCGACACCACCCGTGCCGATGTAGTCGGGCTCAGGATAGGTGTTTGGCACCGGATCGACAGGGCCTGAAGCTTGGGCGGCAAAGGTAATGTTATAACCCTGGCGATTGGAATTCGTCGCGGGGGCATTGCTGCCCAGGGCAAAGGTGTAATCACCAGCAGGCAGGAACCAGGTGCGGGTGATAGTTTCCTCCGTGGAATTGTCCACATGATCGGCATACTCGAGATCTTCTGCCCAGTCGATGTTGCCACGGTTGTTGTAGCTATGGCTGTCGTCACCATCGTTATCCCAGCCGCGGTAAAGCGTCAGAGAGGGAAACATCGAGATAGTATCGGCTTTGCGATAAGGTTGCTCCGAGCTAGGCCAAGGAACATTGGCATCCCGCGCCATGGTGACGGTCAAAACGGTATCTGTTTCCAAACGAACGGCAGCCCAATTCGACGTATGAGTCCAGCCGACAGGCGGCTCACCTGCTCCCGCATCAAAGAGCGCATTGTCCTCCCAGCTCCAGGCACCGACATGGCCATTGAAAGAAACGGAGCCATTCAAACCCAGCGTGACCTGATGCTGATAACCGATGCCTCCCTCGGCTGGATCTCCCGAAACATAAGCTGGAGAGGCAGAGATGGTGCCTGTAAGACCGTAGGAGGTCGCGTCCGGCGTGGGGGACTGACCGGCGTAGTTCGCACCGCCGACAAAGATGGAGAAATCTCCGGCGGGGAGGAAGAACGACTTCGTCACCGTGCCGTCGGCGTTGCCGTCTCCGGTAATCCCGGGGACATCACCGAATAGGCTGGAATCGCCATCCACGGCATAACCCATGAATATAAATGTCGTTAGGCCATAGTCGGGATCTTCAAAGTCGAAGGTCGGGCCGGTCTGGAAATCGCCGCCAATACGCCAGTCGGCGAGTGAGCGGAACACCCCTTCCTTGGCAACTCCTTCGAGAGTTGCGAGATAGGCCAGTGAGATGGCGGAGCCGTCATGGTCTGCACTATTGGGGGCGGCAGTGACAGGAGCCAGGTGCGCCAGGCCCTGATAAACGGAGAACGCCGGTTTGATGTTGCCATCGCGGGTGCCGCCATTGTCGGAACCACTGAATGTAATCGTGACATACGAGGGCGCGGCGAGGCTGAAGCGGAATGCCCGCAGTTTATGACTGTCGCCAAAGTCTGCGTCCGTGCCATCAGCCCAGCCAAAGTTGCCGGTGACGGCCTGATTGACAATCGTGACGGCAGCCGCGCCGGTCACGACGGTGCCGAAGTCGCGACCGGAATAACCGATGTGTGCTGACGCGGACAGCGTGCCCAGAAGGAGCGCTGCGCCGGTCAGAAACCGGTTGAGTGAGTATCGTTTGGTTTTCATGTGAGGATTGAGGTGTATCGGTTGTCTGAGAGTTGGTTTAGTTGTGTTGTTTGCTTGGTTTTCCGCTAGAAATCAGGGGCGCGAGGCCTCCAGGAGGACACTGCCGGAAAGTTGAGGGCTGATTTTGCCCGTGGTCTTCGGCTCTGCCGTCGGCATCTGCGCCAGGATGAAAAAGCCGTAGCCTTTCACCGTCGTGCCATCGTCCACGATCGTGCCGCTAAAGGTTGCCGTTCGTTTCAATACCTTGTTAGGCGTGATGCTTGTGTCCGTGTCGGAGAGGGTGAAGCTGCCCTTGAAAAGACCTGTGCTCCCGGCACTGAAAGAGGTGCCTTTCCCTGGTGTCACGGTAAGCTTGATGAGTCCTGGATTAGTCACCGGCAAACCGAGCTTCGCGGGGCTGCCCGGTTTAATCTCCAGGGATTCCAGATTCAGCCGAGTGGTCGGATCAGAGGCACCGCCTTGGGTGAAGACAAGACGCGCATTGCCTGCACCAGCCACCAGATTCATCGCGATCCCCGTGGCTGCGGGGATGGTATAAGGGCCTCCGATGACATCAAGGGACAGCGGACCGAAAGTCTCAGGATACAGCCGTGAAAAACGAACCTGGGTCTTTTTGAACCAGGAGACTTCACTGCCGTCCGCCAGCCTGTGGGCGGCATCCGCGCCTATTTTCAGCAGCCCCTGCGCCGATCCTGTCTTGGAATAAAGCAAAGCATGGAAAGGCAGGTAACCGCCCTCCGAGACAGGAGTGGCGAAGGTCATCTTGGTGCCATCGGCCAGATAGATCACACCCGCAGCAGCCCCTTTGGTGGAGACCTTGAAGGCACCGTGGCCATACCCCTGGGGGATATGCGGCTTATTTTCAGTATCCTCGGCCTTCAGTTTCAGCGCCAAGGTGTAGTTGCCGGTGAAACGTGTGAGCTGTGCATCTGGGAGACGGGCCGTCAGAGGCAAGATGATTCCGTCTTCTTCCAGGGTGCCAGTCAGCGTCCGAGTATCCCTGCCCAGGGCAAAGGTGATTTTGAGATCCGACTTCCCCTTGCGCTTGACAAAGAGTTGAGCTTCGGGGCTGACATCAGGCAAAACATTCAAAGCCCCCCTGAAAGAATAAGAGACGGCACCCGAAGTCAGTTTTCCAGAATAGGCCCCTGTTTTGGCAACGGTCAGCTTCAATCGCCCGCCCAAATTGTCATTGCGATCTGGATGACGAGGTAAAACACCATCAAAGCTGCCGATCAAATGTGCCGGGAAAGGCTCCACGATCAACTCCTGCGTCACTTGGAGGCCGCTCCCGGCTTCGTTGCTTGCAGAGGCTTTCACCAAGTAGGATTTACTCACTGTCGGTCGCCCACTGATGGCACCCGTCGCGGCATCATATTTCAAACCTGTTGGCAGGCCGGTGATGGTGAAACGGGTCGGATTGTGGCTCGCACTGATCGTATCCGTGTAGTCTTGGCCAATGATGGCATGGCTAAGATCCAGCGGATTCATCACCGGCTTCAACTGGACATTTAGAGTGACAGCCTGACTGGTGGCACTGCCCGCCCCATTGCTAACCACGACGTAATATTCACCCACGTCCGCCGCACTGACACCATTCAGCGTCAATGTGCGCCCGGTGGCACCCCCCACAGCCGTCACACCGCGCCACCACTGGTAAGTCAGACCGGTGCCTGTGGCTGTCACGCTGAATGTTGCGTTCAGATCTTCTTTTACATTTAAAGACACAGGATCAACCGTGATCTCCGGTGCAGGATAAACCTCCAGTTTGATCACCCGGCTCATAACAAAGCCGGAAACGTTTTGGACCTTAACGCTGTAATTTCCGGCGTCGCTGATCGTAACGCCAGTGAAGCTGAGGGTTGCCTCTGTTGCGTTAGGAATCAGAGCAGTGCCTTGATACCATTGGTATGTCAGGCCCAAACCTTCCGCTTGAACAGCCAAGCTGATATTGGCTCCCGGAGGTGCTGCACGATCATCAGGTTCTTGGGTAATTTCCGGGAGACCGTCTTTGAGACCGGGATTGGGATCGTCGCCATTCAAGAAATCGTCCTCATCCTCATCCACACTCAAACGTGCTCCGGCCCCTGGCAGTGTGGCCAGAAAAGTAACGGAGTCATTGCCGTTGAGCTGAGCCAGCAAGGCTGCACGCGTGAGAGTTCCGTCAGTGGCTTTTTCACCCCGGTAGGTTTTGGGACCTGGGTTCAACTGATAGAGTTTCTCCTGTCCACCCACCTTCCCACGCACGATGACATCACAATCCGCAGGATTCGCCGCAGCCCGGTTTTCCAGCAAGGTGATGGAGGTCTCTACAACGCTGCTGTCACGATTGGTAACATTCACCGTCGTGCTCATGCCAACCGCCGCGGCCACACCGGTATCGAAACATTGGATGAAGGCCGTGACGTGTTTTAACTCGGCCAGGTTCAGGTTATCGAGCACATAAGGATGCACAATGGGCAGGACAAAACCTGTGCCGTCATGCAACATGCCAAAGCCGCTCAGGGATTCACCGCCTGCCCTTGGATTATAAAACAAACGCTGATACACCGTGCGCAGGGGCGGTGTCTTCAGCGGCTGGATGGACCCGACCTCCTGGGGCAGGTCAATGTTGTTGTCCGTGCCTTTGGGCAACAAGTGGCAGACGACGCAATGCGACTTGTTGTGATTGTTATACAGATCACGTCCGGTAACCGGATTGCTGCCGCCAAAGGAGGATGGCAAACTGCGGTCACTGTTGCGATTTGGATTGGGGTGCAGGACGATGCTTAACAAATAGCTGGTTAGGTCATCCATATCCTCGGCATCGATCTCCTCTCCTCCCATGAGCAGGTCAAAGGTCGGATTGAAATCCGCCAAGGTGGCCCGGTCTCCCCGCCAGTGGAATGGCGCACCGTCCTGCATCCCACGCAGCGTCTGGGTTGCCATCGGCCCTTTCATCGGATGCATCACTCGCGGACGCAGCGTGTTGTCATGGACGGAGAGATTGGCTCCCAGCACGGTCATCATCTCGCCGCCGGGATCGCCCAGGTCCCAGGCCAGGCCATCCCTGTCCGCGTCAAAATGACATGTGCCGCAGGACACCGTGCCGTTGCCAGACAGGCGCGCATCAAAGAGATACCCGCGACCCGCCTTCACCGAAGCCGGCATCCGATTGACCGCCGAGATTGGAATCTCATGCAAGATGGCCAGAGTCTCCGTGGAAACGACGCTGACGGTGTGAGACAGTTTGTTCAGCACAAACAATCGCGCACCGCTTTCATCCAGCGCCAGACCGCGCGGTCCGCGCATGGCGGCGGAGCTGGTATCGGCACCGATGCGCAGATCCGCCCGGGTCTGCACTGAGGCATCTGCCGCATTGAGTTTGGCGATGCGATCCGAGGCAAAAGCGGCGATCCACAAAGTGTTCCCATCGCCGCTGAATGCCAGGGCTGTCGGCTGTGCCAGGGCGGTGGCCTGGGCGGCAGGATTCGGCAGTGTGTCATAATCAATGCCCGGATTGAGATCAAAGGCCATTACATCCCCGGTGCCTGCAGCAATGCGCGTCAGCCGGTTCGCCGCGAAACGACCCCGGAGATTCGGCTCAAAGCGGATCAGGTTAAAAGCCTCCGTATTGCCCACCCAAAGGTCCCCAGATCCAGGGCGAAAAGCGAGGTCAAAAAGGGTCGTGCCAACACCGGAGGCATAACCAAGGATGCTATGATTGTTCGCATCGATCTCCACCACGTCGTGATCCAGCGTGAAATGGCTGACGCGTGAATCATCCGAAGGAACGATAAGTGCGGTCTGCGGCGGTGCGGGCAGGCTTGAGTTCGATGGTGCAGGTTGCGGCGGTGCTGCACTCTTTGGCAGGATGGTCGTGCGGTTGCCGGAGTCCAAAAACGCCGCATACACCTTGCTGCCGTCGGCACTGACCGTGAGCGCACGGGGATACAGGCCTTCCAGAGGAATCGTCGCGACCAGATTGCGGGTGGTCACGTCAAAGATGTGCAGGCTATTGCTGCGGGCGCAGGTGACGAAGGCCTTACCTTGGGCAAAGACGACATCGGCAGGCTCGTCCGCTGCGCTCAAGGTGGCTAGCACCACGCCCTGGCTCAGGGAAATGACAGAGACGCTGTCGCTCAATTCATTGACCACCCAGACCTCGTCATTCGTGCGTGCCCGCACCGAGACGGGCTCCAGTCCGGTGGGGATGTCCGCCACCCGCACCGGGGCTCCGGTGCCGGACACATCAAAGACCGACAACCGCGCATTCACCGAATCCACCGCAAGCAACCGGGTGCCGTCGGGTGTGAGGCCGATGGGATGCGTGTGACGTGCTTCAGCGTGCTCAAACGCGGCATTGACCACGCGAGGAGCACACAGAAAAAAGATCAGGAAAACGAGGGATCGAAGCAGGGAAAATTTCATCGGCGGGCAGGGGCGGGGGTTGCAGAACGGACCAGGGTCAGCGTGCGGATGTCGAAGTCCTTGGCCTTGTTTCCCAAGGCCCTGACCGCGTCTTCACGGGTGAGGTGGTCGGTGGTGGCTGTGAGGGTGAGCCTGGGGAGCTGTCCCTCAGGCGCGATTTTGATCTTCACATCCTGCACGCCGGGGATCGTCATCAGCGCGGTTTTGACATGACTGGAACACACGCTGCAAAACACCCCGGCCACCTCGCCCTGATAGACGAAGGCGGGGTCGGCGGCTTTGCAGGGAATAACCAACAATAGAATAAGTAAAAAGAGATGTTTCATGGGTTTACAGTTCCGGGTGTTCGAGCAGACGTTGCACATCCTGAGGGAGGCGTTCACACATCAATGCGGCGATTTCAGGCTGCGGATGAAAGACCGAGTAATAGCGGCGCACGCGGCCCTGGCGGTCGATCAACACGATGCGCAGGTCATGCTCATAGTGGTCCATGGGGTTGATCCGCTCGTCTTCAGGGATGGGCTTGGCCTCTTCCAGATGCAGTTCCTTCGTCATGAAGTCCCAGAGGCCTTTCTGTTCGCCCGTGACAAACCACCACGGCGAATTTGCCTTGGCCCCTACAGCCTCAGCATAGCTGCTTAAAAGGGCGGGTGTATCACGGTCCGGGTGAATGGCGACGGAGAGCAACTGGAAGTCTGCATGATCGCCAAACCGCTTTAGCAATTCCTGCATCTGTGCCGTGATGGCCGCACATCCATGCGGGCAAACCGTGTAAAGGTAAGCACAGACCACGACCTTCCCCTTGAGATCGGAAAACCTCACCGTGCGGCCGGATCTTTCCGTCGCGACGAGATCGCCCTTCACGGTGGTGATGATGGGGAAACTCGTTGCGGGCAAGGTTCGCTCAAACATCCAACTCGCCCCCAGGCACATCCCCACAGCGAGGATGATGAATCCAAGAATGAGCGCCAGGAACCGCCCTTGATCAGAATGTTGGTTCGAGGATTTCATGATCTACGGCGTGCTGGCCAACGGCCATGTGGAGCCGGCGGGGTAATGCTTTTGGAGTTCAGCCAGAGTCCAGGGGATCTGCCGCTTATCATGGCGTGCCCGGATGCCAGCCACCGTCTGTGCGGAGACGGGCAGATGACGCCTGCCCCAGATTCGAACCGTGTAAGCGGCGACATCCGCCACCTCGCCATCGCTCAGCCAGTTGCCAAACCCGGGCATGATGGGATGAACCGAACGTGATCCGGGAATCGGCCCCATGACACCATGCAGCAGAACGGCACTCAACTGCTCGGCACTGCAACTGCGCAGCCAGATGGACTCCAGCAAAGCAGGGCCGAGCGAATTTTTGCCCAACCCGGCCTCCCCGTGACACATCTCACAGGCACGGCGATAAACGGAACCGCCCTGCGAAAGATTTTCGCTCCGCGCAGGCATGTTCAAAGGCGGTGGGGGTTCAGGAGCCTGGGACAATCTTCCAAAGACGGCCAGTCCGCCGCCCATAAAGACCGCCACCAAGACAAAACCAACGGCCGACAGACCTCCCCCGGATCGGGGGAGCCTGCGGCTTTTGGCTGATTGAAGCCGGATGAACGGAATGGCCATGGCGTCAGGGAGTCCCGGCTGCGAGGGGGATCTTCAGCAGTTCTTCTTCCGTCCACATGGCCACCCGGCCCTTGTCCGCCTCACGCACGGCTTTAACCTGATCAGGAGTTACCGCCGAGGCGGCATTGTCCCAGCTATGACGGATGTAAGTCAGCACGGCGGCGATCTTTTCATCCGGCAAGGCTCCTTGCGGAGGCATCAAGGGTGCAGGAGTCGAGAACGCCTGTCCATTGACGTGAATTGGACCTTGGAAACCATGAAGCACGATGCGGATCAGACGATCCGGAGCCGCAGCTTTGACCCAATCCGAGCCTGCCAAGGGTGGAAACATGTTGGGCAGTCCAATTCCGGTCGGCTGATGACAAACACCACAAATGGTTGTGTAAATCACCTTCCCTTCCTCAAACAATGGGGGCACTGAATTTGCCGGTGCTGCTGCGGCCACATCGGCCACCGCCGCACGTTCGCTTTCCTTCACCTTCTCCGCCACCTTCGGGCGTGAGCTTTGAAAGATTCCTGCCAAGAAGACCACCGCCCAAAACAGAACGGAGCCTGCAAGTGCAAACCCGATGCCATAGGTGAACAACTGGATGAGCCAGTTCGGCGCACCCGGGGATGAATGATGAGAAGCCATGGCTCAGTTCACAGGGATTTTTTCCAGTTCAGCCTGGGTCCACATGGCAGTCCGCGCTTTCTCAGCCTCGCGAACGGCCCGCACTTCCGCTGCCGTAACGGCACCAGCCTTGTTACCAAAGTTCGTGCGCACATAGGACAGCACGGCGGCGATTTGATCGTCACTCAAGGTGCCCTGAGGCGGCATGATCGGTGCCGGGGTTGTGAAAGGCTGACCGTTGAGCTGAATCGGGCCAGTAATCCCATGCAGCACGATGCGGATCAAACGATCCGGCTTGGCCGCCATGACCCAGTCCGAACCCGCCAGCGGCGGAAACATGCCGGGCAGTCCCATCCCGGTTGGCTGATGGCAGGCAAAGCAAACCTGCATGTAAACAGCCTGACCGGCTGCGGCGTCTTGAGCTTGAACTTGATGAAGGGCGAGCGCACAGGCCGCCGTGAGGGTGAAACGAAAGGATGAAAACATAAAAAAGAGGGAGGTGAAATGCAGAGGACATGGGCCGTGCATCCGGCGCACGGGCGGATGGCGGGTGTCGTTTGAGAATGAGATGAAAAGTCAGAATCCCGGGAGTTGTGTCCCGGTCCTTTTCATACCCATCGCGGCGGCGGCAGAGGAGGTGTCGCAGCCCTCCGGTCACATCGAAAGTCTAACCAAGAATACTCCTGCGGCGGAATCTTGGGCCGCCAAAGGGAAAGTTGAGTCATGGGCAGCATCTCCAACTTCTTTTTCAGACTGCCGCCTTTATCATGATCCTGTTTCTTCTCCTTTTCTTGTCCTGCCGAAACGGCATGACAGAGAGGGCATGGATGCGCCCCGTCAAAAGTATCGCTCAGTCCCGCCACCATCGAACCTTTCTCCACGGTGTAGGTGAAGGCCATACCGATCCAGGCCACCGACTGCAAAGCCGCCCATGGCAGCCCGATGGAGACCATCAGGGCAGCCACGATCAAGAAGCGGGCAATGCGTTTCATTTGAATAACGTTGAAGTGCTGTAGATACCGGAGGTCCGTCTGGGACCCTGTTTTTAAGACTTTGTTAGGAGGTCACGCTGGTGCGAGGCAAACCAGTCACTCCTGCCTGGAAACGGCCAGACAGGAGTGCCCCGGAACATGGAAACTAGCGGAAACCATGCTTTATTTTCCGGGAAAGGAATGGAAGCAGGGCATGAAGTGGGAGGATGTTGAGGCTGAATAAACCTGCGAACAAACGACCTCGATAAAAGGCATCTGCGCGGTTCCAATCAGCCGGGATCAGTTCACCAAATGAATCGGCTAACCTGTTACCACCGCTCGAAGTGAGCACAGGAAATCACCAGGAGTGATAACCTATGAAGCAAGAGGGTTAAGCCAAAACCCCGCATCGTGGCGGTGGCGATTCAGGCACAACAGGGCGCGTGCTACCCGTCACGGATACGGTGATCCACTCCGGTGCTGAGCGGGCACGGAAAACAAAAGCGGGGACGCTTGCCACAGCCAGATGCAGCTTCAGATCCTTCACGGTCTTCGTGGGCGCAGTGCCATCGTTGGTTGAGGCAGGCTCCTTGGCTCGTTCCTCGACCGCATGACAAAGAGGGCAGGCATGCTCACCATCAAAAGTATCGCTCAAGCCTTGCACCACGGAGCCTGTTTTGAGGGAATAACTCACCGCCATTCCCACCCAGGCCACCGATTGCACGACCACCCAATGCAGCCCGATAGAAACCATCAGGGCAGCAACGAGCAGGATGCGCGAGGCGGCTTTCATCATTCTCAATCAAGCAGCGTTAATCTCGCTGGGCAATCTCTTTTTGTGCCCAAATGATGGCTTGAAAAGATGCTCCGCATCAACAGTTTTATAATGCAAGAAACCATTTCGGTTTGAGATCAGACAAACAGCCCAAACCATTGATTTTAATGGTGGTGGCAGAGGGCGGATTTGAACCGCCGACCAAAGGCTTATGAGTCCTCTGCTCTACCACTGAGCTACACTGCCATGTGCTATTTAATGGCTCCTGAGGTAGGGTTCGAACCTACGACCTAGTGGTTAACAGCCACCCGCTCTACCGCTGAGCTACTCAGGAGTGTGGTCCCTGTTCTTGTGAAACGGGCGCATATACTGGACTGCGACATCGCATCTGGCAAGCGATTGTTTTCATGGATTGAGACCTTTTGGCAGCACCTTGCCGAGATGCTCCCATATAAGAGTCTTCGGGTGGCGTATGATCATTATGTTCCATCGTTTTCACTGGCTGCGCACAGGTCTGGCTTTGCTCGGCTTTATCCTCATCACCTTTGCCGCCCCGGTTTTCGGCGCATTTGCTCCGCCGGGAGAGTGGTATGTGGCCTTGAGCAAACCTTCTTGGAATCCGCCTCCTTGGATCTTTGGTCCGGCCTGGACCCTGCTTTACACCCTGATGGCTGTGGCGGCATGGCGGGTTTGGCAGCAAGGGGGCTTTGCGAAACAAAAGCGCCCGCTCGGTCTCTACTTCATCCAGTTGGCGCTGAATGCGGCCTGGACTCCCGTCTTTTTCGGGGCGCATCAGATCGGCGCGGCACTGATGGTCATTTTGGCTTTGTGGATCGCCATTCTGCTGACCCTGGTGAGTTTTATGCGGGTGAACAAGATGGCCGGGATTTTGTTCATCCCTTATCTGGCCTGGGTCTCCTTTGCGACTGCGCTCAATTTCATGCTGTGGAGGCTGAACCCGGCTGCATGATCAGGCGGCATCTGGGTTGCCATAGAGACACTGCACGGTGATCTCCACCGTGTCCGTGCCATCGCCAACCCAGAGGGCGCCATCCTGCAACGTGAGTTGAAGGCTCATGGAGCGCTTGGCCATCGCCGCTAGTTGCTGACTCTGTTCCGCCGGGACCTGCCAGACGATGAGGTTGCGCAGGCGCGTTAGCTTGCCCGCGATGCCGCTCCACCAAGTCGGGGTGCTGCTGCTAAAGCTGTAAATGGATACGCGCCTGGCCCGGCTGCACACACGGGTGATGCGCTTTTCATCCGGCTGCCCCACCTCGATCCAATGCACGACCAGGCCTGTGAGATCTTTTTGCACCAAACAGGCCTCGTCAGGCTCCCACATATCTTTGCCAAACTCCAGCGTGCCTTCGTCATTGTCAGATGGCGCATTCAGCGCATAAGCCAGCAGCCGGATCATCATCCGCTCATCGGTTTCCGAAGGATGCCGCGCCAGAGTCAGGTTGTGATCGCTGTAAACATTGCGATCAATATCCGAAACCTCGACGCCGGCTTTGTAGATGGTGGCTTTGAGTGCCATAAGGGCCGTCACCTTACCGAGCCAAAGGCCGGGGACAAGACAGGCCTGTGACATTTCCGCTGCGGTTGTTTCACGATCATGAAAGGCGTTGCCAGATCCGAAATGGATTCGATATCTGGAGTGAATGAAATTTTTCACCCTTCTCCTCGCAGCTCTTGGCTGCTTAAATTTGCTGCATGCTCAGGATGACGAAAGACGAGATTCCAACCGGCGCTTTGAAGGCACGATTGGCGAGGATTTGAAAGTGACTCTGCTTTTGGAAACCACCATGGGCGAGAATGCCACCCCGAGCTACGGCGGAGCCTACCATTATCATAAAACAGGCATCCCCATCCGCCTTGGCCAGATCTCAGGGACGGGCGAAACCATCCGCTTCCGTGAAAACGAAAGTCAGGACTCCCAGGGCCGTGAGACCTTTACCGGCGAATGGGCCATCCGCCTTCAAGAGGATGCCATCAGCGGCACCTGGTCCTCCCGCGATGGTAAAAAGAAACTGCCGATCAAGCTGCAAGAAAGCTACCCCGCAGGGTCCGTGCCTGCGTTAACCACAAGTTTGGAGGCGGTGCAGACCGTCGGTAGAAATGGCCAAAAACGAGGCTTCGATATCAAGGTGCGCTACGTGCAGTTGCTCTCGAAATCCCCTGAGATCAAAGCGGTGAATCAGATGCTGCGTCAGGATGCCTGGAACGTCCCTGTCAATACCGAGGAAGAACCGCCAGCACCTCCGCAAAATCCCTCGGAAAAAGACATCCTGGCCAACATGCTCGCGATTCCAGAATCACAGGAAGAGGGAGATTGGGAGGGAGCTTATGTCGAGTCCGTGGATGACAGCCAACGTGTCCTGATGAATGAAAACGGTTTCCTCACCATTGAATACCTCACCTGGACCTACAGCGGCGGAGCACACGGCAACTACACCCAGAGTTATCGCTGCTTTGACCTGAAGACAGGCAAAGAAGTCTATCTGGAGGACTTGGTCAGGGCCAACTTTGAAAAACGCTGGGCGGCCCTGGGCGCTACAGAACTGCGCGTGCAGCAGGGCCTCAAACCCGACGCCCCTTTGACTGAAGCCGGACTCTTTGAGGACCAATTGGAATTGAATGAAACCTGGTTCCTCACCCCCGGCGGTATCGGCTTCAGCTATGATCCCTACGAGATCGGCCCTTATGCCCGTGGCAGCATTCAGTTTGTGCTTCCGTGGAAAGACATTCTGGCAGACTTGGAACCCGGAACACGGGTCTTTGAAATCGCCAGTCGTCTGGCTACCAAGGGGAAGAAGTAGATCGGTGGTAGCAGTCCAGGATCGCGCGACGTTTCATTCCACCTGCTGACAGGTTCACGCCTACATCGCGTTGACGGAAGTTCGCTTCACCACGTATTGAGAATCAATGAAAAAACGCCGTCAGGAACCCAAGTCCTCTGCCCCGCCACCGCCACCTTCGGGTGGACAGGAGGCGGCGGGTTCTTCGCTTGGCATGATCGGCGTATCGGTTGGGCTGGTCGCGGTGATCGGTTTGATCGGCTGGGCGATGTGGCCGAAGAAAAACTATACACCGGTGCCGGTGGCGGCGGTGCCTGCCAAGAAGGTGGAGCCCTTTGTCATGCCGGATGAAAAGGCGGCCTATGCGCAGTATGCGGGCTCGCAGTCCTGCAAGGAGTGCCATGTGGGTGAGTTCGAAAAATGGGCAGGCTCGCATCATGGATTGGCGGAAAGAAAACCGGATGACAAACTGGACCTCGCGGGTTTCCATCCGCCGCAGATTTTCCAGCACGGCACACAGACCACGGAGGCGCGGAAGCTGGACGATGTGTATGAGCTGATTTCGCTCGGTTTTGGTGGCAAGAAGGAGGCTTATCCGGTGGAGCGGGTGATCGGCCATGCGCCTTTGCGGCAGTTTTTGGTGCAGGGTCAAAACGGCCGCCTTCATGCCATGGAGGCCTGTTTCGATCCGAAGAAAGGCGACTGGTTCAATGTCTATGGCGATGAAGATCGAGTGCCGGGCGAGTGGGGTCACTGGACCGGTCGCGGCATGGTGTGGAACCAGATGTGCGCGAGCTGCCACAACACCCGCGTGCGCAAAAACTATGACCTGGAAACAGACAGCTATCGCACCAGCATGACGGAGCTGACGGTGAGCTGCGAGTCCTGTCATGGGGGCATGAAGGCGCATGATGACTGGCAGCGTGAATACAAGGGCAGCGGCAAAAAAGACCCCACCCTGGTGGAGTGGACCCGCGATCAGCATGTGGAGAACTGCGCGGGCTGTCATGCCCGGCGCGGTGAGATCACAGGGGACTTCGTGCCGGGGGATTCCTTTTGGGATCACTACCTGCTGACCATCACGGACCACACGGACATCTATTATCCGGATGGCCAGATCCGCGATGAGAACTACGAGTTCGCCAGCTTCATCAGCAGCCGCATGCATCACGCCGGGGTGCGCTGCATGGACTGCCATGACATGCACAGCATGAAGACCATCCTGCCGGGCAACCAGCTCTGCATGCGCTGCCATACGCCGGGCGGTTTCCCCAATGCGCCTGCCATCCTGCCGGAGATGCACAGCTTTCATCAGGCCACCAGCACGGGCAATGAATGCATCAACTGCCACATGCCGCAGACGACCTACATGCAGCGGCATCCGCGTCACGACCATGGCTTCACCATTCCTGATCCGCTGCTGACGAAGGAATACGGCGTGCCCAATGCCTGCAACAAATGCCACAAGGACCAAACCGTGGACTGGGCACTGGAGGCGACTAACAAATGGTATGGGGACAAAATGAATCGCAAGACCCGCACACGGGCCGTAACCATCGCCAAGGCACGCCAGGGCAATCCCGAAGGTCGAGACGGTCTGCTGGCCCTGCTGGAGACGGATGAGATACCGCACTGGAAAGCCAGCGCGACTTTGCTGCTGGACCGCTGGATGGCCGAACCACAAGTGCAGCAAGCCGTGGCTAAACAGCTCCAACATGAGCATCCGCTGGTGCGCCAGTCTGCTGCACGTGTGCTGGAGCCTGCGTTGCAGGATCGCACGCTGCGAGATGCCACGGAAAAACTGCTAGAAGACCCGGCCCGCAGTGTGCGGGTCACGGCGGCGTGGTCGCTGCGGGACTCTTTGAATCTCGACAGTGCGGCAGGCAAGGACCTCCAGCACATGCTGCGGCTGAATGCCGACCAGCCGAGTGGGCAAATGCAGTTAGGCCAGTTTTATTACGCTCTCCGCGATCTTCCCAAGGCCATCACCCACATGGAAACGGCCATCCGTTGGGACCCCAATTCGCCCCCGTTTCATCATGACCTCGCTTTGCTCTACAGCGCTGCCGAAAACACTCCGAAGGTCATCGCAAAACTGCGGGATGCGATCAAACTCGCTCCGAACGAGGGGCAGTTTCATTATGAGCTTGGTCTGGCCCTCAGTGAAACGGGTGACATGGAGGCCACCATCGCCGCGCTGCGGGAATGTGTGCGCGTGGCTCCCCAGTTCGCCCGCGCTTGGTATAACATGGGTTTGGCGCTGAATGGACAAGGCCGCACGGCAGAGGCCATGGACGCGCTGCGTAAAGGCGAGGCCGCCGATCCCACCGACCCTGGCATCCCGTATGCTCGAGCGACGATCCTGGCCCAGCTAGGACAGAAGCAGGAGGCCATCGCCGCCACCCAGCGGGCGCTGAGCATCAACCCTGGTTTTCAAGAGGCGCGCCAGCTTTTGATGATGCTGAACCGTAACTGACGGACCGATTTTCGGTAAATATGCACGCTGAGAGTTGCCGCGTGCTGCTCAGTCCGTTAGACTCGACGAAATTCTTAAACTGCATGGCAAGACGCGCTCAATCTGGACTGAAACCCACGCATCTCATCGGCTTGCTGGCCTTGCTGGGGGCAGGCATCGGCGGGGGTTACGCGCTGCTGAATCGCACGACCGATCCCCTGACCGGGATTACCCCTCTGAGCACAGAGGAATATTTGGAAAGCTCCACCGCCCTCAGCGGCAACACTTACAAGATCGAAGGCACGGTGGATGATCGCCTGGACAACTGGCGTGCCGCGGACGGTCGCCTCTTCAGCGTGCAGGTTTCTGAGGCAGGCTCCTTTGTGCCGGTCTGGGTGCCGCCTGATCTGGAAACGAACATCCAGCGCGGCCAGCGCTATGTCTTTAAAGTGCGTGTGTTGGAAACCGGAGTCCTGGAAGTGCTGGAACTGCTCAAAGCCTGATGCCTTTATGAAAAAGCTGCTCTTTATCGTCGCCTGCCTTGTCCCTGCATGGCTGAGTGCCCAGGTTCTGCCCTCTCCAGGAAGTTCTCCGGCACCTCAATCCGCCCCGGCCAGTTCAGCGCCCTCCGGTGGCGGTAGTGGTGGCGGTCAACAAGGGGGCCAGGGCTCCATGTTTGGCGGTGTCCTACCGCATGTGGACAGCGGCAGTGAAACCGTGACCTGGGATGGCAAGATGTGGAACATGAACAACAACCGCATCGCGCGGGCCAAGTTCGAGATCTACCTCGCCACGCCGGAGGCGAACAGCGCCGATGACCAGGCCTACCGTGACCTCATCGCCCAAATCACGCTGCTACTGGCCCCGACGCGTTCCGGTGGCCCGGATGTATCCAAGGCCTTTGCCCTGCTTCCTGAAGCCGGTGCCTTTGCCATCGACGGCGGCATTTGCAATACCATCGCCAACGGTGTCTTTGACGTGTGGCTGTCCCAAAAGAAAGTGAATAGCCTCCGCCTGGCCAATGATGCCATGCTCAAGCGGCGCAAGGATCTGGAATGGAACACGGAACAGGGCATGAACAGTGCGCCGCTGGCACCCAGCACCTCCGGCGGCAGCACGAAAGGCGGAGCCAATGCCAACAACCGTCAGCAGGCCGTGCAGCAACAACAGAGCAATAACATGAGCTTTGGGCGCGTGTCCGGCTACATCAAAAGCATCGCCGAGATCGAAGGCCGCATGAAGATGAACGAGACGGCCATCGGCCTTTCGGAAGTCACCAGCAAGACGCAGTTTCAGGCCCTGATGGTGCAGCTATTCATGCAGCGCCGGTTTGAACACGCCATCATCGCCTGCCGCCTTTACCCGCATATGTTTCGGGACGGGGACAGCGTTCTCCAGCTCGATGACAACTCCGATCTGAAAAAGATGTTTGCCGCCACCACGGGCATGCCGCCGACGGTGAGCCTGATCGATGGCTTCGCCGCCGAGGCCATTCGTGGCGTGGATGAGGCCGTCGTGGCCTTTGAGCAACTGGTCCTGCGCAAGGACTATGACAGCGCCAGCAAGCGGCTCATGGAGGCCTATGCCATCGGCGAATACCTGCCGCGCATCCGCCGCCTGCCCATGGTCACCAAGCTGAAGGTCCTGGACTATGTTCGCGATGGCAACCAGCTCATCAATGCCCTGGAGATGCGTGACTTTGGCCTGGCCGAGGAACTGGTGAAAAAGATGCGCCAATCCTCCAGCGACTTTGATTTTTCCAAGCCTCTGGCTGCCATTGAGACTGCCCGCACGCTCAGTGACATGCGCCTGACCGCCGCCCGTGCCTCTGCGGTGAAAGGGGATCAGGCCGGGGTGGCCGCCGAGCTGAAAGGAGCCGCCGAAATCTGGCCCACGAATCCCAAGCTGCGCGAAGTGTCCAACATGATCGGCCAGAACAGCGACGTGCAGGCCCAGGCGCTGCTGGATCTGGACCGCCTGCTCAGTCAGCGGAATTTCAGGCAGGTTTTCAACGATCAGGGCCGCTTCCTCGCCTCCGCCATCAATGATCCGGTGCGGCAGGAACAGCTCAAAAAAGTGCTCACGGACATGAACCGCGTGAACATGGTCGTCCATGCCGCCGGGGAGGCCGCCCGCAATGGCAACAGCTTCGGTGCCTGGGAGGCCATCGAGCGCGAATACGAGCAGTTCCCGGATGACCCCGAGATTACCAAACTGCGCTCCGATCTCAGCGTGAAGGCCAGCGAATTTGTCAGCGCCATCGAGAAAGCCAAGCAACATGAGCAGCGCAAACAAAGCGGCTCTGCCATTGCCTGGTATCTGAAAGCCCGCCGCCTGTATCCGCCCAGCGAGTTCGCCCGCAACGGCATTCAGCGCCTCGTCGCAGGCCTGAAAGCGGGAGACGAAACGAACGTGGGCAGCAGCAATCCGTGAGGGGTTGACCGATCTGAGCCGCCTCTCAGAGTTTCCACGCCTTCCGTTTTTCTGACCCCTTGGAAACTCCGAGTTTCCAAAAGGTTTCCATGAGTTTCCATGGCTTCCCTGGGGAGTTTCCAAAATGTTTCCACCGAGTTTCCATGACCTGAAAAAGTTTCCAAGTTTCCACCCCTAGACACGGAAACTTGGAAACTTTTGGGGCCGCATCTCAGGGCTGGGCGGAGGGTTCCGGCTCCTCCTCGGGATCAGCGGCGGCAGCTTCCGCATCCTCGTCTCCGGGCACTTCATCAGGCGGCGGGGCAGTAGCCTCTGGCACAACGGTAGGTGTAGTGGCTTGGACGAGTTTGCCCTCAGGCGTGAACTTCATCCCGGCGGTCTTGGCAGCCTCGGCAGCGGGACCGCCGAAACCGAGGAGCATGGCCACTTCATCCTGCATCTGGGCCAGTTCGTCCAGGCGCAGCTCGGGGTCGCGGATCATGAAGACTTCACCGGTCTTTTTATTTTCGTAAAAGAGCATTTTCCCCTGCTCCGTCTCCTTGGTGACCGTGGGGCTGAGGATGCGCTTGCGCTCCAGCATGAGGGCCAGAATGTAGCGTGCGTCTTCGGTCTGCGGTTCGTCCTCCTCGATGAAGCGCTGCAAGAGGGCCATGGCGCTTTCCTTGCTGGTGACCTCAGGCCGTTGCTCGACGATCTGGGGGCTATAAGTGGTGCGCCAGTAGGCGATGGGGGTGCGCTGAGACAGCTCCTCCTTCCAGGCATCCAGGGCCACGTCACGGCGCAGGTAGCCGCCCGTTTCGGGGTCAAAGTAGATGGCCGTATGAAAGACCTCACCCTCGGCAAAAGGGCGGCCCGACAGGGCGCATTGATGCGAGCGTGAGCGGATGGACCAATTCTGGATCATCGGGAGCGGCGGGCAAGGTTAGGAAGAAGCCACCCGTGCATTGCGGGGCCGGGCGATCTGGGCCACACGCTGGGTCAAAAAGCTGAGTTTCAGGCGCGGCAGATCTTTGTTCTGGCTGCGATAGTGCATCAACACGCTGCCCAGGATGCCAAACAAAATGTGCGGTAGCCAGGGGGCCAACCAAGGGGCTACGTGGCCGCCTTTGCCAAGGTTTAGACACAGGTTGTTGAGGAAAAGGATGGCGAAAAAGATGAAGATGGACCCCGCGATACCACCCACAGCGCCACGCCGCGAATAAGCAATGCCCAGGGGAGCGGCCACCAGGGCCAAGGCAAAGCTCTGCCAGGGCAGGGCAAAACGATGATACAAATGCGCGCTGAAAGGGGCCAGTTTCTCCAGAGGGTCCTTCGGGTGAGCCTTGAGGTAAGAGACGATCTCCGGCACGCCCATGTAGTCCGGCTTCAGCGCATAGCTGACCATGCTCCAGGGCGTCTCTTCAAAGTCCTTGATGTCCAGCGAGGCGACGCCTGAGGCATCTTCCGGAAAGGGTTGGATCTCCGTGGGTTTGTCATCGGTATAATACACCACTTTGCCATCATAGAAGCGCCACAGGCCGCCGGGCCACCACATGGCGGAGTCTGCATGAATGACACGGGTCAATCTGCCATCCCGGCCTATTTCACGCACCTGCATGCCGCGCATACGCTCCCCCCGCAGGGAAAAGGGCAGCGTGGAGACAAACCAGACACGCTGACTGATGGGGTCATGATACAGGACGGAAGCTGCCATGATGGAGTCCTTTTGCTTGGCCCCCAGCGCCTTCATCACTGCCTCACGATTCCCCTCCGCACGCGGTGCCCAGTGGTAATTCGCCGCCAGGCTCATCAGTGAAACGGCGGTGACCACGACAAACACCGGCTGCAAGATCTGCAACACACTGCGCCCGGTCCCGAGCATCGCCACGATCTCATTGGCACGGGACATTTTGGTCAAGGTGTAAAGCACCGCCAGCAACAGCGAGGCGGGCATCACCGAGACAAAGATGAAGGGCACCACACTGAGGTAAAAACGCAGCACCCGTCCAAAGCCGGACTGTGCCTCCTGAAACTCCTTCAAGTTATCCAGCAGATCCATGATGATCCACAGCGAGGCAAAGGCCACGAAACAAAAGACCAGCGGGGCCAGGAAGGTGCGCATGGTGTAACGCCCCAGCGCGCCGCTGCGCACATAGTATTGCAGCAGCGCAGGCAGGCAAAAGCAGGCCACGTAAATCATCACCATCTTCACCCAATAAGCCCCCATGGCCAGCGGCTCCCCCATCTCTGTCATCTGCATGGCACCGAGCTGATGGGCAATGTCTGAACTGACCGCCCACAACGCGACGGAAACAGCCGCCACCCAGGTGGGCATCACGAGTTTCGCCGGGTTCCCCCACCGCCGCAGCAGGATGAAAACATAAACCATCCCCCCCACCAGCATCCACACATCCAGGTAAGGCAACAGCAGCGTCACGGTTTTGAGGATCGGTCCCGCCGGACCCACCCCTTGCTGGGCCACCAGCTTTCCCGCCTGCACCTCATACCCTGCCACCTCCGGCGGGTGATCCAGGTGATGCCCCTGCGTGATGAGTAGCAGCATGACCAGCAGCGCCAGGGAGAAAGCGGAGCGCCCCAGAAACGGCCACGTCCGCACCCGGTGTGCGATCTCGCGGAGCTTCTTCAAAAAAGGTGGGAGCCAAGTCATGCGTTTCAACCCTCAGACATGGCGAGGATGACCGCCCCTGCAAGAACAGACGCAGCCCGCAACGGCCCGTGATTCAAAGACAGGCGAATGAGAGAGTGCCGAAAAGTTTCCATGCCTTTGCGTTTTCAGACCCCTTGGAAACTCCGAGTTTCCAGAATGTTTCCACGAGTTTCCACGGCCTCCCTGGGGAGTTTCCAAAAAGTTTCCGTCGAGTTTCCATGGACCCAAAAAGTTTCCAAGTTTCCGTGTCTAGGGGTGGAAACTTGGAAACTTTTCAAAGTGGTGGCAAACCGAGCGTCTTGGAGGACCAGACAATCCATGGATAAGTATAATTTATTTTGATTTACCATAATTATCATTATATTTTAGGACTTGATGTTGCACTTCTCCTTCAGGCTTCTCTGTATCTTCTTCCTCGCCATTGCCGGGGCGGAGCGGGCGTGGGGTTACCTGGGCAGTTTTGAGGAACAGGATGGGTATCGGGTCCCGCAGAATGGAAACATGGCTTCCCTGGGGTTCTCAGGAGATGCGCAGTTTTACCTGAACAATCAGGAGGCGAATGGCTTCACAGGCATCGTGCCGCCGGGCGCGCTGCCCAACACGCTGGGTGATCCGTCCCACGGCGCGGACCTGAGCCGTTACAATGCGGGGCAGTATGGCACCAACGCGGGCGGGCCTGGGGGTGCGGGTATGGACATCGCCGACAATAGCGGGCTGTGGCAGGCACTGGCCGGGGGACGGCTGCATGAGGACATCGGCGCTCCCTTTTATCAGGGCAGCCTTTCGGCCAGGGATTATGTCCAGGCCTACGGTTATCCCGGTGCGCGCACAGGCAGTCAGGTGCTGAACTTTTTGGCCAGTGATGTGAATCTGCGTTACAACTACACGCTGGATTCACGGGATTTTGGCGGCCTGTCCCCGGCGCTGACCGTGGCCCATCAGGTGGACCTGAGTTTTTGGCTCTGCCCTTCGGAATGGGATGACCCGGACACGGGGGACATGATGGGCATGGCGTTTCGGGATTCCTCAGGTCAGGTGCTGCTGGAGGTCGGTTACACGGGGGACAATCGTTTTCAATATCGGGTCGGCGGCTCGGCCAGCTGGATCACCAGCGGCATCGTCCTGGGCTCTCAAGGCTGGTCCGAGGTGGCGGTGACGCTGGACACGCATGGCAATACGGCTGGGCTGACGGTGACCGGCTATGATGACAGCAACTCCATGCTCAGTGCGCCGGTGACCCTGCTGACCGAGTCGGCCCTGGGCTTGGATGCGCTGGCGCTGACGGACCTGACCTGGGATCTACGTGGCGGTTCCCTGGACAATGGGGCAGTGGGCTTCAAGCATTACTTCGATGACTTCAGCTTTGCCCTCACCCCGGTGCCCGAACCGACGGGCGCGTTGCTGCTGATGCTGACGGGTCTGGTGGCAGGTTTGCGACGTCGGCGTTGACGCCTTTTGCGCTTCAGCTCTTGGGGGCGGGCGGCAACCAAGCCTCTGGGGCACCGGCTTTGCGCAGCACGTCGCGCAGGCTGATGGACTTGCCATTCTGCTGCTTGCTCTGCTCCGCAGCCTCCATGAAGGCGTAAATCTCCAGGGTTTGCTGGGCCTTGACCGGCGGCTGACCGGTCTGAAAGAATTTGATGATCTCCCGCAGCATAGGGGTGTAATCACCCTGGTTTTTTTGCTCGACCACACCCTTTTGGCCAAAGCGGGTGACTTTGTAGTTGGGAGAACCCATGGGCAGGGCGTGGATGGCATGCAGGGTGCCCAGGCGGTTTCCCTCCCACTTGCCGGTGACGACGGAGGCGTTTTCGCTAAACGTGCGCCGCACTTCCTGACAACCCGTGCCCATCACGGTAAACAGCGCCTCGGTTGGGTGAATGCCGTAAAAGAAAAGATCTGGGTGATGCGGCAGGATGGGGGACGGGCCATACGAGATGGCGGCGATGGCAGGCGTGGCTTCTGCCGTGGCCACCTCGACCACACCGGGATACCAGCGCATGGCGGAGGCGCTGAACATCGGGATTTTGGCCGCATCCGCCAGCTTGTAGATCTCCACCGCATCCTTCAGGGAGGCGGCGACGGGTTTATCCAAAAAGAACGGTTTTCCACAGACGATCACCTCCCGCACTTGCTCCAGGTGAGGCCGACCATCCACGCTGAGAATCATCACCGCATCCACCGCCGCGCAGACTTCCTTGATGCTGCCCAGGATCTGGACGCCGTATTTGTCCTTCAGCGTGGCGGTGAACCCGGCGACACGGCCCGCACTTTCCGGCAGATCCGGGCTGCCACCGGAGAAAGCCGCGACGACACGCGCGCCCTGGATATGGCTGGGGTTGGCCGGGTCATTCAAGCGCAGGGTAAACTGCTCACTGTGAGACGAATCCAGGCCGATCAAACCGATGCGCAAATTTTCTGCCATGAGGGGACGGGAAAAGAGCATGGCTACAGCAGCCATGATGAGCGCGGACGTAAACTTTAAGTGCCGGGCGACCATCTGCTAAAGTCGCACGGGAGTGGCGGGGGATGCAAGCTGTGAAAGACGCAGCCCGCAATGAAACACCCTCAGTCCGGCGGCGGCAGCGGGATCGGCTCACGCAGGTTGGCCTGAAGCGTCGCCGCAGACACCTCCCCTTCCCAGCGGCTGATGACGACCGTGGCCACGCCATTGCCTACCAAATTGGTCAGGGAGCGGCACTCACTCATGAAACGATCAATGCCCAAGATCAATGCCATGGCCTCCACCGGCACACTGGGCACGGCGGAAAGCGTGGCCGCCAGCGTGATGAACCCCGCCCCGGTAACCCCGCTGGCCCCTTTGGAGGTGACCATCGCCACCAGCAACAGGCCGATCTGCTGACTCAGGTTCAGCGGTGTGTTCGTGGCCTGCGCCAGGAAGACCGCCCCCATGACCATGTAGATATTCGTGCCATCCAGATTGAAGCTGTAACCCGTGGGGATCACCAACCCCACCGTGGAGGGCGCACAGCCAAGGCCGCGCAGCTTTTGGATCATCTGCGGCAGCACCGTCTCGGACGAACTCGTGCCCAATACGACCAGGAGCTCCTCTTTAATGTAAACCAGAAAGCGAAAGATCGAAAACCCCGCCATCCGGGCGATGAGCCCGAGGACGACGACCACAAACAGCGCCGAGGTCATGTAAAAGCCCAGCATCAGCGCCAGCAGCCTTTGCAGGGAGCCGATGCCGTAGCTGCCAATCGTGTAAGCCATAGCGCCAAAAGCACCGATGGGGGCCACCTTGATGACGATGCGCATGATCGCAAAGAACAGCTCGCCCGTGCGATCCACCACATGCAGAATCGGCAGGCCGCGCTCCCCCAATCCCGCGATGGCAAAGGCCGCCAGCAAGGCCACAAAGACGACCTGGAGCAGGTTCCCCTCCGTAAACGCGCCCGCAAAGGCATTCGGGATGATGTTCAGCAAAAAGTCGGTGGTGCTGAGGGAATGCGCCTTATTCGCATACTCATGCACTGTCGCCACGGCCTTGGCATCCAGTGTCGAGATATCTGCATTGAAGCCCACGCCTGGCTTCAGCGTATTCACCACGATGAGGCCGATGATCAGGGCCAAGGTAGAGACGATCTCAAAATACAGCAGCGTTTTTCCCCCCACACGCCCCAGCTTTTTCAGGTCTCCGATCGAGGCGATCCCATGCACCACCGTGCAAAAGATGATCGGCGCGATCATCATCTTGATCAGTTTGATGAAGCCCTTGCTCAGGGGGTCCAGCATCTTCCCCGTCTCAGGAAAAAAGTGCCCCACCGTGATGCCCAAAGCCACAGCGATGAGCACCTGGATATACAGAACACGATACCAGGGGGTGCAGGCGGGAGAGGTGTGCATGGCGAGAGTCCGGCGATTGAAGCCAGAACTCCGCCGTGAATGCAAGCAGCGTCTCTACTTCTCCGTCTTTGGCTGCACAGGAAAGCGGCCCGGATTCTTCTGATAAGTGTCCAGACAGGTCGCACAGCAAAAGATGACCGTGCCCTTGTCTGAAAAGACCCGGTAGATCACCCGACCCGCCTTGCCATCCACCGGGCAGAGATCATTGATGGGCGGGCCACCTTTGGCCCAAACAGCCGTGAGACTGACGATGGAGAGAAGCAGGATAGGTAGGAATGCTTTCATGGCGTGATTGGATTTTCCACCCCACGGGAAAACGTGCGGCTAAAGTGCCAACGCACCGCCTGCCGCCTTTCCTAGCCCCTTGCCAATCCGCGTGTCTGGAAGCGCAAACCCCGCACACTCAGGCCTCAAAACGGGATATCATCGTCTTCCATCCCTTCGGTGATCGGCCCCTCGCCGAAGTCATCCTGCTGTGCAGGCGCAGGACGCTGAGGCGGGCGCTGTTGCTGCGCCGCCGGACGCTGATAACCACCGCCTCCGCCACCACCTGAGTTGCCACCGCCGTAACCACCGCCACCGGCAGGCCGCCGCTGCTGTGGTGCAGGTGCGCTGTAACCCTCATCCTCACCACCGCCACCACCGGCATATCCGCCTCCCCCGCCACCGCCACCTTGAGCGCCCGCACCGCCAGGCCCGCTGAGGAACTGCATCTGTTCGGCAACGATCTTGATCTTGCTGCGCTTCTGCCCCGTGGCCTTGTCTTCCCAGCTATCCATCTGCAAACGACCTTCGATGAAAACAGAACGGCCTTTGGCGAGATACTGCCCGGCGAGCTCCGCCTGCTTGCCCCAAAGCACGATGTCCAGGTAAGTTACCTCTTCCTGACGCTCCCCGGTGGTTTCATTCAAGAAGCGTCGGTTGACGGCGATGGCCATGTCACACACCGCCGTCCCCTTGGGCGTGTAACGCACCTCCGGGTCGCGGGTAAGGTTGCCGATGAGCATGACTTTGTTGAGCGAGGCCATAATCCCTCACCTTATCCACCCCGTAGGCTCTGCGACAACTTTTTTGTCGAATCCGTCGCATCGTTGACAGATCGGATTTTCTAGCGACGCCCATGATTGAAATCCACAGGGGCTTTTTTCACCTCGGCCCCTTGGTTGTTTTCCATGATCACCTTTTGACAAGAGGGATCTACCACGATACGCGCCGGACGGTTCTGAAAGACATTGCCCGTCATCTGAATGTCATGACCGTTGGGAGCAAAGGTCACCGGTTCTTCCAGTGCCGAATCCCCGAGAGCAAAAACATTGTCCCGCACGATCACCGGGCCGTAGCTGCCGCCGTCTTCATGAAGCGTGAAGTAGAGTTCTGGAAAGCTCACCGGTTTTCCAGTCTGGTAAGCGATGCGCCCACGCCGCATATCGGGTTCATTCTTGGTGGTGTTGTTCACGAAGATATTGCCCTGGAGGATAAAATTCTTCGGTTGATTGATCCAGTTGCCACGCCCGCCATTGCGGAAGGTGTTGCCGATGATGGTCACATCCGTGCAGGACTTCTCCACACTCATCACGCGTGATCCATTGGTCCCGTCGATGAGATTACCAGTGATCGTCGCATTCTGACAATACTCTGCCAGGAAGAAGGCTCCCATGCGTGAACCCAGAATATGGTTGTCGGCAAAGATGACATTTCGGCAACGTTGGATATGCATCGTGTCTCCTAACGCACTGATCTGGCACCCGGTGACCCGCACATCCTTGGCACCCACGACATCAAAAGCCCCCTTCCCCGGTCCACTCCCCGTCGGTGCATAAGCGGCGAGGTAGGTGGCCGAGATATTGTAAGCCAAGGCCGCATCCGTTCCACCACCGCTTTCAAAACGAATGGCCTTGCCGCCGGGTTGCTCGGCGATCTTGATGAACTCGGCTGTGGACTCAACCACAAAGTATTGGCGGCCCCGGAGGATGTTTTGGGGCAGCTCCCCTCCTAAAAAAGTCAGTGCTTCTTTGGGTTCGGACGTTTGGCTTATTTGAATCGGCTTAGTGCGGTTATCAAAACACACCCGGTCATCACCGGCCATCATCTGCACTTTTTCACGAATCATGTCCGTGCGGAAGTATCTCCGTGCTCTTTCCACCTCCCACGGTTCATAAGCCTCCGGCCAGGTCATGATCTGCCAAAGGTAACCGTAATCCCACATGAACTTGCCGCTGCGCAGAAGGGTGCAACTCTCCAACGCCACGCGCTCTGCATAAACGATCACCTCGCTTTCGCTGCTCTTTCCTGCCAGACCATGAACTCCGATCACTGCACCGGCCATGCCGTTGGACCTCACATCCCGAAACAGAATGTCATGAGTGCCACCTTCTTTCGTGGTGGAGATCTCTATTCCTTTTGTATTCGCATTCGGCTCCCAGGTGTTTTCTTGCTGGGCCGGATCAAACACATGCCCGATAAACTCCCCGCCTAACCAAGTGAAGTGAGCTACATCCTCTCCGGCAAACATCACCACTCGGGCTTGGTCAGGCAGGCTTTCGGGTAAAATAAACCGTGCGCCATAGGCCGAAACGGTCGTGTTCGAAGAAAGTCTCAAGGGGTGAGCACCCTCAAGATGGTAGTCACCCGGCGGAATCGTCACCGTGCCGCCTTGAGCCAAAAGATCGGCCAGTTTGGCCGAATCATCCGCCCCCGCAACTGTTGCCGTCAGAAGGAAAAGGCTGCATCTGAGAATCTTCATGCACAGAGACTAACAGAAAACCAATCCCGATCTCCACGACAAAGAGTATGTCAAATGCGTCATGCCTGGGTCATCGAGGCATCCGCCCTCATTCCATGGCCGTGAAGTGTGACCATAAAAAGCAAGTTGCAGGCCTTGTGGAACGCAGCTAAACCCTTGGATTAAGAAGCAAAAGCGCCTGTAGCTCAGTGGATTAGAGCACCGGATTTCTAATCCGATGGTCGCTGGTTCGAATCCAGCCAGGCGCGCTCTTTTTACCAGCGCTGCCAGGCCCAATGAAGGCCCGAGAGTGCAACCAAGCTGAGAGCAGGAAGGCAGATGCGAACATGATACCAGGAGCGCTGCCAAAAGGGACTGAAGAGTAGCAGCAGGCCCGCGATGAGGACTAACTGACCGATTTCTACGCCGATGTTGAACCCGAAAAGGGCGGAGAGGGGATTACGGCGGATGTTTTCGGTCTGCACAAGGCTGTGCGCAAAGGCAAGGCCGTGAATGCAGCCGAAGAGGAAGATCATGAGAGGACGCCAGCTTTCCAGCTTAGTCGGGTAAAGCCCCTCAAGTCCTAAAAGGGCGATGCTGAGACCGATGGCGATTTCCACCCAATGCGTGGGAACGGCGAGACCAGTGAAGATGACGATGCCCAACATGAGGGAGTGAGCCAAGGTAAAGAGCGTGCTCTGCACCAAAAGGATGGGCAAGGTGCGGGAGAGAAAAAACAGGCCCAGAATGAAGGCCATGTGGTCCAGCCCATCAGGGAGGATGTGGTGAAAACCGGAGAGCATCTCCTGACCAAAGACCTGGAGGTCAAAGGTGCCGGCCAGCAATGGCATGAATTCCTGAAGCCCGAGCACAAGGAGCAAGGGCAGGACCAGGATGGCATGGAGGCTTTTCAGCATGAGGCGCAGACCATAACGGGCGACGGAGAGCCTTTGCATGTATTTTTTCCTTTCCATCCCATGGAGCATCCGCCTTCTTAGTTTCATGTCTCATCGCATCCACGACCTGCCCGAGGAAGATCGTCCACGTGAACGCTTGTTGAGGCTCGGGGCTGGAGTCCTCACTGATGCGGAGCTTCTGGCCATCTTCATCAACACCGGGATCAAGGGAGAAAATGCTATCCAGGTGGCCCAGCGACTTTTGCGCGAGGTGGGCACACTAAGACAGCTCTCCCGCACCAGTCCTGCGGAATTGGCTTCGTCCAGAGCTCTCGGTCCAGCAAAGGCCGCTCATTTGGCGGCGGCGTTTGAAATCGGCAAGCGTGCGGAAAGGGAATGGGTGCGCGACACGCCGATGAACTCCCCGGATCTGATTTATCGATATCTGGCAGCCGAGATGCAATGCCTGGCGCATGAATCGGTGCGGGTGCTTTTGCTGAACTCGCGGCTGCATTTGCAGCGGGATGAGGAGCTGTTTCGCGGGACGGTGAACGAAACGGTGGCTCATCCGCGTGAGATTTTCCAACTGGTGATCGTCCATAAAGCCTACGCTTTTGCTCTGGTTCACAATCATCCTTCCGGCGATCCCACACCGAGCAATGCCGACAAAGCGCTGACCAAAAAACTGAAGGAGGGGGCGGAGATTCTGAACATCCACTTCATGGATCATGTGATCATCGGCCTTCCTGGCGAAAACAGGGGCCAGCCCTATTTTAGCTTCAAGGAAAGCGCCATGATGTGAGGCAAGGCCGCAACTTGCATTTCCAGGACGTGCGCGGATGGTCAGCAAGCCATGCTTTTGATCATCGACAATTACGACTCCTTCACCTACAACCTCGTCCAGTATTTTGGCGAGATGGGGGCACAGATGGAGATTCATCGCAATGACCGGATCACACTAGAAGAGATCGCGAAGATGAAGCCGGATCACATCTGTGTGTCGCCAGGCCCCTGCACGCCGAAGGAGGCAGGCATCAGTTGTGACGTGATCCGCACCTTTGGGCAAAGCACGCCAATTCTGGGGGTTTGTCTGGGACATCAGAGCATCGGCCATGTCTTTGGCGGAGATGTGGTGCGTGCTGGTCGGCTGATGCATGGCAAGACGTCTGTGATCCAGCACACAGGGCGGTCTGTCTTTAAAGACCTGCCGCAGCCCTTTACGGCCACTCGATATCATTCCTTGTTAGTCAAACGCGACACCCTGCCGGAATGCCTGGAGATCACCGCCGTCGCGGGGGATGATGAAAGTGAAATCATGGGCCTCCGTCACAAGGAGCTGCCTATTCATGGGGTGCAGTTTCATCCGGAGTCCATCCTGACGCAGGAGGGGAAGAAACTGCTCAAAAACTTCCTGGAAATGTGATGTCAAGCAGTCGCAGGGCCATGGCTTAACCAGGGTTGAGCAAGGTTTCACCCAACCACCGCTCGACAATCATTCAGCCCCATGTCGCACGTCCTCACTTTTGCCGCCGGGTTTATGTGCGGGACCGCGACTTGGCTGCTCTGGCTGGCTTTTCGCTTCATCATGGATGTGAAGGCAGCGCGGGCCTCTGTGGCAGAATACCTGAACGCAGGAGAATCGCACAAAGACATCGAAGCACGCAGGGCTGTAGAGGCCTGTAAAAATCGCCTGCGCTGGCAAAAACGGGTGAACCCGGAATGGCTGCCACCCCTCGTCGATGAGGTCCCGCGACTGGTGCGCGACATCGCCCGAATTTATTACCCGGACCACGCTGAGCCACTGCTGGCACCGGGGCTCAGCCAGTTCAGTCGCGCGGTGCATTTGGCATCCTTGGATGTTTCGGATTTTCTGCAAACACGCTCCATTGGCCGATTGGTGGATGTCAGTGCCAGCACGGCTTTAAAGACCTGGGAAATGACCCATAAAATCGCCACCCATGAGGCGATGCAAACCGCTGGGAAATGGTATAAGCGCCTGCTGCCGGTGTGGCAGGTAGTGAAGTATAAATCCCCGATGGTCTGGGCAGGGGTCGCTGTCTCCAATGTGGCAGCACGCACCCTGCAACCAGCCATCATCGACATTCTGGCCCGCCGCACGATTGACCTCTACAGCGGCCGGATCGGCCTGGGTCAGAATGCTTCCAGTGACAAGGTCTAACAGACAGAAGAAAACAAAAAACTTGCCAGAATGGGTTATATGCCCATATTTAAGGCCATATGAAAACGACCATCGAAATTGATGAGGAGAAATTGAGCAGCATCATGAGGATGACCGGCATCTCCACCATGAAAGACGCCGTGGACTGGGCCTTGAATGAAGCCATGAGAATTGCCACGATCAATCACGTCATGGAACATCCCTGGACCGCCGAGGAGGCCAAAAATGCCGTGGACCCAGACTATGACATCATCGCCATCCGCAACAGTTCCGTTCCGGTGAAGTATCAGAAGAAACCTCGTGCCCGTTCCAAATAGACCATGGACCTCCTGCTCGATTCCGCTGTTTACATTGGCCTGATGAGGGCCGGCAAAGACCCTCGTCAGGTCCTGGCTCCCTACCTGCGCGCCGGCCGGCTTTACAATTGCGGGGTCGTGAGGTCGGAAGTGCTGAGAGGCACCAAGGAACCGAAACGCTACGAGCAACTCGAACAGTTCTTCGACATCATCCCCGAAGTCCCCACGGACCCTCGGCTATGGCGGCATGTCAGCAAGATTGGCTGGGATCTAGGCCGCAAGGGCAAATGGCCGCCAGTGACGGACCTGACCATCGCCGCGTGTGCGATGCGGGCCCGTCTGACGTTGATTTCGCCAGATGCTCATTTCGAAGATGTTGAGGGATTGAAACTGCGAAAAGAGCTGCCGGAGATGTCCTGAGGTCAGTCTTTTCCAAAGCACTGGAGACGCCCGTCCATGGTGCTGACATAAACACGGCCTTGAGCCACCGTGATGCCGTCCCACACGGGTGGGCTGGTGATTTCCAGGCCGTCGCTTTGCTCGCCGGTTTCGACATTCACAGCCCACATCTTGGCACCGCGTTCGCCACTCAGGGCGGCATCTTGCTCGGCCAGTTCTTTGAGGATTTCAGGATCGCGGGCGGCGAGGCGTTCAAAGGCGTATTCTTCGTCAATCGTATCCGGTGGGCCGCTGACAAACAGGGTCTTCCCCGCCAGGGCCATGCTGCGGGCGACGATGGGCACATAGCGATCCCAGGTGTGTTTGACAAAGCTGCCACCAGGTTTGCCTCCGCCGCTTGAGGCACCTTTAAACCAAAGGGCGGCACCGACTTTGCCTTTCCCGGTTTCAACGCCTGCACCGACACCATGAAGATCATTGCCGGAGCTGTCACGAGAGTCGCCGTTGTCAAAATTGCAGACCAGGATGGCATCGGTAGGCCTCGTGTCTGGCGCAGCAAATCGCGCCTCGACTTCAGCCGCAGTGAGAGCCTTGTGATACAGCGCGAACTGATCCATCAGACCGCTGAAACCACCCGCATCACCTTCGGCTGCGCCCTTGCCATTGCCTAACAACAAAGGATTCTTGGGGCGGCTTGCGACGAGATCAGTAGCGGCACCTTCCGCCACCAGTTTGCCATCTAGATACAGGCTCATCTTTTTATCCATCGCAAGGATGGCGACGATGTGATGCCAGCCGTCAGTGAGCACTTCAGGGGACACAATACTGCTGACCTTGGACGCACTGCGCACATGAAACTGCGGCTTCTTCTCGCGGATGTCCAGCACCACACCCTGAAGAGGGCCGCCGTGGTGAAGGATGGTGCCGCCTGCGGTATCTGGTAAAACCCAGGCTTCAATACTGAGAGCTGTCTGAGTGGGGTCCAGGACATCCTGATCCGGGAACTGCACGCTGCCGGGCATGGGCTGTCCTTTAGCAACGACGGCTCCCTTGCCTTTTCCTTTCCCCTTGCCTTTCTGGGCTGCGGCTTTGGCCTTCTTCGTCTCGCTATGGCCCACCTGGGTTTCCTTCTCAGGCTGTTGGGCGAGAGGCTGACCATCGGGACCCAGCACGACCGAATTGCCTTTGCGTTCCGTCGTGGCGGATGCCGTGTCATAGGCTTCTTCAGGTGCGCCTTTGGGCGTGGAAAACAGCGTGTATTCCATCGTGGTCGTCCACTTGTAATACTGGGCCTCACGACCATACGAATAGACGTTCTTGTCGTCGTGGACCAAGATGCGTCCCGCAGGTGCATACTTGCCGGCCTGGAAGTAACCGCCATGACCTCCGGCGAAGCTCTTGCCATAGACCCAGTAGCTGCGGTGGAAATTGGAGTCATCCAGGAAACCCATCGGTGCAAAGAGGTGCTGGCCTTCGCCTTTGTGGGCTCCGCCTTGCTTGTCGAACTCGCCGCTGACGGGGCCGATCTCCACACGCTTGCCATCGTTGCCGATCTTCTGCGTGCGCAGGTAGGTCCACTTGCCATCGCTGCTGAGGATGTCATTCGAGGCCACCGGCATTTGCAGTGTCTTGTGTCGGTCGTTCAGGTCACCGCCTGTTTCAGGATCGCGGTCATCGTAGTGTTCTTTCACTTTCATCTCACCCGTCTTCGCATCCAAGCGGTAGAACCACAGACCGTTGTCGAGGAAACAGGAACGTCCCGCCACAAAGCTGACGAGTCCGTTTTCCACCAGCACGCTGCCATGCACGGGCCAGACGCTCTCCATCTGCTCCCAGGCGGCATGGCTGAGATTCACGGGAGCGCCTTGAAACTTCCAGAGCAGCGCACCATCCTTGGCGCGTAGGCAATAGACATAACCATCTTTGCCGCCAAAATAGACGCGTCCTTTCGAATACGATGGCGGAGAGTCAATGCGCCCGCCGGAGATGAAATGCCAGGTAGGTTTACCAGTGGCCGACTCGAAGGCATGAAGGGTATGCTTGTCCGTCTCCGCCACAAAGGTCAGTCCGGCGGCGCTGGAGGTGGTGCTCAGTGGTGGTGTCAGTTTGACCTCCCAGGCCATGCCCAGATCCTTTTTCAAATCCTGGCTGGAGGAACCGCTGCGGGCATTGTCGGCGCGATAGGTGGGCCAGTCTTTGCGGTCAGCTTCCACCTCTTCCACAGGCTCATTGTAAACCGCACCTTTGGTTAGGCGTTCTGCATCCGGCGTGTTTGCGGGCATCGGGTAACGCGGCCCGGAGGCCATCACGGCCATGCCGTCCAGTTTGGCCTCAGGATAGCAGGCGCAATTGTGCGGCCCGGCATAGGTCAGGCCGTTGGCAGGCATCACACCATAGAGGCAGGCTCCGCGCACCCAGTGGTTCAAATCCCAATGCTGCTTTTCCATGTCCACATACTCAATGCCAGTGCGGGAGGGCATGATGTATTTCTCCGTGGCCTTGGCCTGATAGCAGCGATGGTGGAACCAGTAGGTGCCCTCGGGCACGTCGGGATAGAATTGCTTCTTCACGTCGCCTGTCAGCGGATCACGACCGGTGTATTCACCGCTCTGGTTGCCACTGAGTGTGCCCGCATTCCAGACCAGCCCCTGCGCCACGATGAGGTCCTCCATGCTGCGGTAGCCGCTCTTTTCATGGGAGGCGGTCCACATGTCCTTGCCCGTGTCCGCATTCACGCCCTTCATACTGCCGTCACCGCCTGCATAGAGGATGATGTCATTGTGCAGAAGCACTCGCGGGGCAAAGTTGAATTCATAGAGCTTGCGGCGTTGCGCCGGCACATCGGCAAACTTCGTCTCACCCGTTTTCACATCGAGACAGGCCAGACCGTCGCCATTGTAGTAAACGATGCGTTTGTCATCCAGGCAGAGCGTGACCGGGGCGATGCGGTCCTCTTTTTTCCAAAGGGTCTTCCCGGTCTCCGCTTCGATGGCGAACAGATTGCGCGGCTTGCCATCCCAGTTGAATTCGGTTTCCACACGCTTCTGGTCGCTCTGCGCTTTGACGGCGAATTCTTCATTCAACCTCCAGGGTTCCTGATTGGCCAGGGCGTAGAGGGTGCCGTTGTTGTAGAGGATCTCCTCCGTGCCTGCGGTCTGCGGATACTCGCGGATCACCTCGCCCGTGGCGGCATCCAGACAGGAGATGGGAGCGGCGATACCCAAGGTGACATACACCTTGTCGCCGATGGAAACCAGACGCCGTGTGAGCTGCGTGGGCCCGGACTTCAGCGGCCACAAATGCGTGCTCCATTGTGGGATCGGCTTCTTCCAGAGGATGGTGCCGTTGAAGGCATCCCGCGCGATGAGCATGAACTTCGCGGGCATCAGGATGGAGATGCGGCTGCCCTCATCCATGATGTAAAAAATGCGACCGCCCGAGGACACCTTCGCACTGACCGAGGACATGCGGTCATGGTGACGGCTCCACCGTGGATTGCCCACCCATTGCATGCGCGTCGGCGGCCCCACCAGCATGTCCTTGGACGTGGTGTTGCCTTTGGAATCATACGCATAGTGCGTCCACTCATCCATGCCCTTGGGCCAGGCCTTGACGATCTTTTCCCATTCATCGCCCTTGCGCACCATAGCAACGCCGAGGGGAGTCAAAACACGGTCGATTTCCACTTTGGAGACGCTTGGATCTTCAATGACCAGCAGATTCACGAAGTTCTCGATGTAGGGCAGATTTTTGCCATCCCAGCCATCCACGGTGACCGCTCCATAGTGGCCACCCTCGCGAATGCTCTCCCGCAGGCCCGACACAGCATCGGCATCGCGGGTCAGCCCCTGGATCTGGTAACGTTCATTGGCTCTCAGGGCGGCGGTCAGTTTGCCATCTCCACAGCCCACATGGACCACAATCCCGCCCTTCACACCTGATTGCTGAAGGAGGTCGCCAGCTTCATTGGCAGACAGCGTGGAGCCGAAAGAAAGGAGCAAGGCGAACAGGAGTCGTTTCATGATGGGGACAAGCTCGTGCTGAAACGCGCTGCCTTCTCAGATGTTTCGCTGAACTGGGCAACGGAAAAGGAATCCGCAGCACACAGAAGGATGTCAGGCTCAGCACGACCTATTACCCTGCATCTCTGAATAGTCAATCAAACCCAGCAAAGATAATGGTTATGGTTTTTATATTGCTATTTCTTAATTTTACTGGTAGATATTCTGGAAATCATAAATACTGCCATGAATAAAAGACGTTTGCTTAGCTGGTCCTTCGCCACTGCGGTGACGATTTCTTCACTGAGTTCATGTGCGCTTTCTCCGCTGGAGACCCTGGGCTGGGCTTCCCCTAAACCCAAGATCGGCAGCCCCCTGCAACCGGGAACCCGTTATGAGGTCCGCAAAGCGCTGGCCGCAGGCGTGCCTTTCCGTCCGCAGGAAATGAAGCGCTATTACTTTGTGATGGAGACTCCCCCGCCACGCCCTCCCCTGATGGCGGCGGCACACATCCCGGGCAATCGGATGACCGTTCGAACTACGGCCTACTGTCATGATGAAAGTGACCACATCGTCTATGGGGTCAAAAACGCTTTGGGGACGCCTTTGAAATTTGGCAACATCCGCAGCGCTGCCGCAGATTGGTCGCGCTACCCGGTGGGCACGCGTTTCCGCATCGCCGGTCAGCCGGACGTGGTTTATGAAGTGGATGACTACGGCAGCGCCCTGGTCGGCACCGGCACGATTGATCTCTACAAACCCACTCAGGGCATGATGAACGACTGGGGTGTCCGTCACGTGGACATTGAGGTTCTTCAGTGGGGCTCCTATCAGCGCAGCATGGACATCATGCGCGATCGCACGAAGTGGCCGCATGTTCGCCGCATGGTCGAAGACATCGAGACCCGTGTTTACCAGACCACGGTGCAGAGCCTCAAAGGCCCGATGACCGCCTCTTTGTAATCGACCTCTGTTGATTTTGACACCGCTGCTTTTGCTCTTGCAAAGACAGTTTGTCGAAGAAAGACAGGCTTTTGTCTATCCATCCGAGGGCCTGGGTCACAGCCGTTCCAGTGGTTGCACGATGCAAGGCGGTGAGCCATAGGAAGCACGACGCATGGGCAAGGCCTCCTCTCCGAAAAACAAAACCCTTCAGCTCATCAGCCATTGGCTGGTGTATGCACTCTTTCGCTGCATCGAAGGGATGCTCTGGCTTTTGCCGATCGAGTTCGTCTGGTATCTGGGGCGCGTGCTGGGCACCATCGGCTTTTACATCTCTCCCAAATACCGTCGTCTGGCCAAACACAACCTGCGCATCGCCTTTGGTCGGGAAAAAAAAGAGCGGTGGATTCACCATACCGCCAAGGCCCATTTTCAATCCCTCTTAGCCAATGTGCTTTGCGGGTTCAAGCTCCCCATGATGCCCCAGGCTGAGGTGGAACGCCGTGTGAGTGTGGAGGGCATGGAGCATACTCGCCAAGCCATGGCGGAGGGCAAACCCATCCTCTACCTCGTCTGCCACCTGAGCTGTTGGGAAATCCTGACTCAGGTTCCCACTCTCTTTGTCTTTGGGCGGCAACCGGCCACCGTCTATCAGTCCCTTCGCAACCCGTTTCTCAATGCCCTGCTGATGCGCCGCCGTCGGAAGCTCGGCTACACTCTTTTTGACCGAAAGGACGGCTTCACCGGGCCGATGAAGCACATGAAGGAGGGCGGCTGTTTGGGTGTCCTGGTGGATCAGCACGCGGGCGACCACGGCATCTGGGCACCGTTTTTTGACCGCCTGGCCTCCACGACGCCTATCGCCGCGATGATGGCGCACCGCAGCCGAGGCGTCCTCATGCCCATGGCGATCTATGATGACGGCCCCGGTCGTTGGCGCATGGTTTGCAGCGCACCGGTCGAGACGGCAGAGGCCAAACAAACCGTCGAGGGCCTGACCACGGCCATGAACTTGCGGGTTGAGGAAATGATTCGTCGCCAGCCTGAAAATTGGTTCTGGGTGCATAACCGCTGGAAGCTGCCGAAGCCGCGTTTCCTCCTGCATGATTATAAGCGCGGCCTCGCGTTCCCCGCGAATTACGACAAATCAAAGTTGCAGCCCTTTCACCTCCTTGTCCGCTCGCCCAACTGGCTGGGCGATGCCTGCATGGCCTTCCCCGCCGTGCGAGCCCTGAAGACAGGCCGCCCGGACCTGAAACTCACCGTCTTTGGCCCAGAAAAATTACGCGATTTATGGGAGTCCCAGCCCGAGGTCGATCTCTACATCGGCAAGGCCAACAAAGAAGGGCTGTTCAGCGTCGCCCGCCGCATCAAGGCCGCCGGTATCGCCTTTGACGCTGCCATCCTGCTGACCAATTCCACCCGCAGCACGCTGGAATTTTGGCTCGCAGGCATTCCCCGCCTCGTGGGTTATAAGGGGTCTCTGCGCTCTCGTCTGCTGACCCAAATCATCAAAGAGCCAAAAAAAGTCACAGGCCCGCCACAGCATCATGCCCTCCGCTACCTGCATGTGGCCAAAAGCTGCGGCGCGGATATCCGTGCCCAACTCTCCGCCCTCAGTGATCAACCTGCGGACAAGAAGACCGCACCCCAAAGTGCCGGCCTGAAAATCGGCATCTGTGCCGGGGCCGAGTATGGACAGGCCAAACGTTGGCCCATGGACCGTTTTGCTCAGGTGATGAAGCAAGTCACCGCCAAGCATCTCCATGCCACCTGGAGCTTTTACGGAGCCCCAGGCGAAGCAAAAATGGGCGAGGAACTTTCTCAGAGGGTCGGCGCTGAAGTGCCGCACATCAATCTCGTCGGCAAGACCAAGCTGTCTGAACTGATCACGGAACTGCGCACCTGTCACCTGCTGGTCACCAACGACACGGGCACCATGCATCTAGCGGCCGCCCTGGGGGTGCCCACGGTGAGCATCTTTGGCTCCACCGAGCCTGTCCTCACCGGCCCTCTCGGCCCACAGCACACTGTCATTCGCCATCATGTTCCCTGCAGCCCTTGCTTCAAACGCGAGTGCCCTTTTGGACATTACGAGTGCATGACCAAGGTAAGCCCTGATCAAGTCGCAGCAGCGGTGGAAGAGCACCTGGCCCCTGAAGCCCAATAATCATTCGGGGCGAAAATCCACTCAGTAGATGACCCGCTTTTTTTAATACACGGGCATTTGTTGTCTCAAACTTAGACAATGTTAGACATTTACTTCGACAAATGAGACAAACGGTAGATTTATTTCGACAAATAATTGACATTTGATTGAACAAAGCTCCTTTTGTCTATGTCTGGAATATAGGTGTCCATTAGACATCAAATTTCCACCCCCACAAACCTATGACTGAAGCCATCGACATTGAACAGGAGCGTCAGATAAAGGAAGATATTCAACTCATTCAGCAGATCGCCGAGCGCGACTCAGTTGCATTCCAGACCTTTTACAAAAAATACTCCGGACTGATTTTCGCCGCCATTTCGAATGTCTTGAACGATCATCACGACACCGAAGACGTCATGCAGGAAGTTCTGGTGCAGCTTTGGAACAAAGCTCATCTGTATGAGCCACGTAAAGGCAAGCCTCTCACTTGGTTGACCACGATGGCACGAAATCGCGCCATCGACCGAATCCGCTCCAAACAGCGCCGTTCACGCCTCAACGATGACTTCGAGACGGAAAACAAGAAACTGCAGTTCGAGTTTGAAGAATCTGGTCTCGAAATCTTGCAGGAAAAAGAACGCGATTCCATCGTTCATCGCGCCGTGTCGAAGCTGAATGACGATCAGCGCGAAGCCATTCATTTGGCCTACTTCAGCGGTCTGACCCAGGCTGAGGTAGCCGACCGTCTCAATGAGCCTCTGGGCACCATCAAGGCACGGATTCGCCGGGGTGTTAGTCGCCTCGAAAGCTTGGTCAAGCCAAGAATGGCCTGAGTTTCTTCAGGCCTTCGGCAAACAATACCTTCCGCATGGCGCGCCTCACCGGCGCGCCATCGCTTTTTTAAGAGCGCTCTTTTTACTCACTGCCGGTGGCTTGCTCGCAGCGACCGCTTTGACAGGAGCTTCGACACCTTGGGATTCTTTCAGTGCTTTCAATTCCTTTTCCAGTTCAGCCAAGCGGCGCGAGGTAGCGTCCAATTTTTTGGCTACCAGACGCGCCACAAATTCAAACAGCGCTGCATGGAACTCAGGATCTTGCTCACGCGGGTGAATATCCTGGAGGAACTTCTGATCCACTGCGAGGCAGAGCGCACGGCTACCGGCAATGACTGAGGCGGCACGCTTATCTTGATTCACCAGGGCCAGCTCGCCAAAAACATCTCCCACGCGAGCAATGGAGGCCACTTTTTTACCCGCCACCTTCACCTCCAGCTCACCGCTGAGCAGGATGTAGATGCGCGAATCGATGGTTCCCTCGCGGATGATGGTATCACCTGCATCGCATTGTAGCAGGCTGGAAGAATTCAGCACCTCGTCAAGCTGGTCCTCCGTGAAACTGTTCAGGAAGGGCACCGAACTCAGCGGTGCAGGCAACTGGCCTTCCTCATGTATGTAGGCATACTCTTTCATGGAATGGAACTGACTATTTCACGTCTGTGACTTGATGAACAGAGCAATCCCTGTGCAAACGCAATTTTTTTGTCCCTCGGTCAGGGGATGTCCTCAAGTGCCAAAACAGCGGTCACCGGCATCCCCTAAGCCGGGCACGATGTAACAGCGCTCATTCAGCCTCTCATCCACCGCCGCCGTCACCACCGGCACATCCGGGTGCTGCGCAGCCAAAGCCTCCAGCCCTGGCGGGCAACTCACCACACACACGAGCGTGATGCGTTTGGCACCGGCTTCCTTCAACTGCGTCACCGCAGCACAGGCACTGCCACCCGTCGCCAGCATCGGGTCCAAAAGAAACACATCCGCCTCGGCCAGCACGGCAGGCAGCTTGGCATAATAAGGCATGGGCAAAGCGGTCTCTTCATCCCGGGCGATGCCCACATGCGCCACCGTCGCCTGCGGCACTAGCGGCAGGATCGCCTCCTGCAACCCCAGGCCTGCACGCAGGATCGGCACCAGCACAATCGGTCTCGCAAAAGACGCACCGTCCGTTTCGGCCAAAGGTGTCTGAATGCGGATGGCCTCCGTGTTTAGACCGCGTGTCGCCTCGACAAACAAAATCTCCGCCAGACGATGCAGATGCCAGCGGAACTGCCCGCAGGCCGTGTCCGTGCGGCGCATCGCCGTGAGATGTATCTGGGCCAAAGGGTGCGAAACGACGACAGGGGAGTCCATGGGTCAAGATGCGCCAGTTGTTTTCCCAGGCAATCTCCAGTTTACCAAGCGACCTGCTCGGACAGCGATAAAAGTCACTGGCAGCCCGTTACCGCCTTTGCACCTTGGCTCCCCCATGTCCGCCGCTGCCTCCGTCAAACTGACTCTTCAGGAGAAACAATCTATCGAGGCGGCTCTTCAGCACATTGAGCCCCACATCGTCAGCCGGGGAGCCGCCCTGATGCGGGAACGCGCTGTGCGCAGCTTTCGCTGGATGGCTGAGGGATTGGAGGCGCAGGTCCAGGGGAGCAAAGTCTATAAAACCTCCATCTTTTTTCGCGGCGATAAAGCGCTTCCCTCCTGCACCTGCCCCTATGGAATCGACTGCAAACATGCCGTGGCCGCGATGCTGGAGTTACGCAAATACGCGGGCATTTCCGTGGCCGCAGTCCCTGCCTCTCCACAAGCCCCCGCTCCAAAACAAAAAGAGGCCGCCCCATCCTCCAATTCTCTGGCAGGACAGTTCATCTCCAGACACGGGAAACCTCTGCCCAAGGCTGCTCTCAGCACTCTCCAGTCAATGGAACCCTGGTGGCAGAACAAGATCTCCCGGGTCGAGCAGGCCGTCCTGCTCCAAACTTGTGGCCACGCGGGCCGGGGATACCAGAAGATCACTCTTTGGCCGGAGGAGTTGCCACCCACAACCGTCTGGGAATTTCTCGCCTACATCGCGACTGCACTGAAGCTTTACAATGTGGCTCTGCCGGACCCTTTGCCGGAAGGCGTGGACCCGAAACTACAAAAGGAACTGGTCCAAAAAGCGCACCGGCTTCAGGCAGTCAAAGAGTGGAAAACTTTCATGGGCCAGTGGCAGGAAGCTGAGCAGGAGGAAATCTTGCCCGGCCCCGAACTGCGCCTCGTTCTGCATGGGGCCGGTGCCTCGGTCCAGGCGCGTCATTCGCACGAGGCCGACTTTGCCAAGGTCACTCAAAAGCTACTCAAGGAACTCAGCCGCAGTCCTTTGTATGGTGAGCCACCGCCGAAAATCAGCGCCGGCTCCAGCATCGTGCTCAAGGCTTTTCATGATCCTTATGGAAAGCTCATCGGCACCGAACTCCCGCCTCTCAGTGAGAGCCTGAATCGTTGTCTGGCGCAACTTTCCGGCCACCCGGAACTACTGCGCGGACATGCCGTGTCTGAAAACGGGGTGCCACTCCAGCATTCCGATGCCCCCCTAAAATGGAACCTCCAGGACCCTGCAGAAGCGGGAGGTGACTACCGTCTCTACCTGCACACCGCCAGCGGTGAGCTACCCGGCGCTCCCGTTGCGATCCTGGCAGGAAATCCGGTTCGATATGTCACCAGCGAGACGATCTACAGCCTCTCCTACTGGCCCTTCAAAAACGATCGTCCCACCTGGCCGATTCTGATCCCTGCCGCTGCCCTCGAAAGTCGTGAAGGCGTCAACGCCCTGGCCAAACTGGGCCTGGATATTCCCGCGCCGCTGACTGGAAAGGTGCAGGTGACCAAAGCAACCGTGGAAGTGCGGTGCGAGGTCTGGCGCGAGCCGCAAACCTCGAGCGAATTGTTCCGTCTTGAAGCCCGGGCCGAGTATCAAGATGCCGAAGCACCCAGTGCCTGGAATGGCACCCGGTGGATGCCTGTTTATCGCGCATCCCATTCCCTGAAAGAGCCTGCAAGCGAGCTCGTCCAAGTGGACAGGTCATTGCTGCCCATGGCTGCCGCCTGGCTCCGGCAGATGCCTTTACGCCAGTCCCCAAACGCACCGGAACGGGTCGAGCAACGCATCATGGCCAAAGACTGGCCGCACATTTTTGCCGAGTGGATCGCGAACCGGCCCGAGGGCATCCTGGTGGCCCTGGATGCGGAGCTGGCCAGTCTGCGGGATGGCAACATCTCCGGTCAGATGCGCCTGGAAGTGGAGGAATCCAAGAGCGGCATGGACTGGTTTGATGTGCGCATCGCCATGGATGTCACCGATCATACCCTTACCCAGGAAGAGATCGACCTGCTGCTCAAGGCCAAAGGCAAGTGGGTGAAACTGGCTGGCAAGGGCTGGCGCAAGCTGGAATTCAACCTCACCGACCAGCAGCAGCAGGACCTCGCCGACCTGGGCCTTTCCTCCCAGGAATTCACGGGTGAAAAACAGCGCCTTCATGCCCTCCAGCTCGACAGCCTAACCAAAAGCAACGGAACACTTCTCCCTGCGGACCGTGCGGATCAGGTCCGCCGTCGCCTGGATGAAATCCAGACCCGCGTCACCCCGGACCAGCCTGCCGCCATCAGCGCCACCCTGCGTCCTTATCAAACGGAGGGCTTCCACTTCCTGGCCTACCTTTCCGCCAACCGCTTCGGTGGCGTCCTGGCCGATGACATGGGCCTGGGCAAGACCCTCCAGGCCCTGACCTGGATCGCCTGGCTGCGTGCCGAACAAAAAGTGCAGGAACCTATCCTCGTCATCTGTCCCAAGTCCGTGCAGGACAACTGGCGCGCTGAAGCCGCCCGCTTCAGCCCCGATCTGCGTGTGGAGGTCTGGAACCGTGCGAATGCAGGCAGAGCCGGACTCGCCGGTGAAACCGATATCCTCGTCATCCATTACCCGCATCTGCGCATCCATGAAGACCTGCTGCGCGACATCAAATGGGGAGCCGTCATCCTGGATGAGGCCCAGGCCATCAAGAACCCCACCTCTCAGAGCGCCAAGGCCGCCTGCGCCCTCGACGCCCGGCATCGTCTGGCCCTCACCGGCACGCCCATTGAAAACCGCCTGCTCGATCTTTGGTCCATCTTCGCCTTTGCCATGCCCGGCATCCTGGGCAGCCGCGCCAGCTTTGGCCGCCTGTTTGATGCCAAAGAAGATCCCCTGGCCCGTCGCCGCCTCGCTGCCCGCACAAAGCCCTTCCTGCTGCGTCGCACCAAAAAGGAAGTCGCCACCGACCTGCCCGAGCGTGTGGAGGAAGACCTCATTATCGAGATGGAGGGCACCCAGGCCGCGCTTTATCAGGCCGAGATCAAACGCGCCCGCGCCCAGCTTTTGAAGGTCGAAACCGGCCGCGAACTCGACAAGTTCCGCTTCAACATCCTGACCAGCCTTTTGCGCCTGCGCCAGATCTGCTGCCACCCGCGCCTCGTCGGTCTGGACAAAGAAACCACGCCCGTGAAAGGCAGAAAGAAAAGAGGCGAGGACGAAAGCGAAAGCGCCAAGCTCACCGCCCTCATCGAGCAACTGGAACCCATCATGGAGGAGGGTCAGAAGGTGCTCGTCTTTTCCCAGTTCGTCGAGATGCTACAAATCATCCAGGATGAAACCGCGAAGCAGGACTGGACCACCTTCATCCTCACCGGCGATACAGAGGACCGTGGAGCCCTCGTCGCTGCCTTCCAGGCCCATGAAGGACCCGCTGTCTTTCTTATCAGCCTCAAAGCCGGTGGTTTCGGCCTCAACCTTACCGCCGCGAGTTACGTCGTCCTTTACGATCCCTGGTGGAATCCCGCCGTCGAAGCCCAGGCCATTGACCGAACCCATCGCATCGGCCAGAAGCAGACCGTCTTTGCCTACCGCCTGCTGATCAAGGACACCATCGAAGAAAAAATCCGCATCCTGCAAAAGCAGAAAGGCGCCCTGGCCCAGGACATCCTCGGTGAAGAAAGCTTCGCCCAAGGCCTGACCCTGAACGATTTTCACTTTTTGTTAGGCGATGGATGATCAGTCCACCGTGACCTCGGGATACTGAGTCCTAAACAGCCAGTGTTACTATTCTGCTTTTCTAAGTATCACGCCTTCCCACCACTTGTCGGCATCCTCATGAGAGCTAAACCGAAAACAACGTCCTCGGATTTGATTCAAACAAGGTTGATCGTCGTTTCTTTGCGCTCCTGTTTCTTTGCTAGATATCACAGCACTTCCCGCTGCCGTAGGAATGAATTCTTTAACTTGAGTAACAAGATTCTGATCCATGCTGATTTGAATATTATGGGTTTCGAATGAATCAAATTTCCACAAGCTCAATCTTGTGCCCGTCAGGATCTGTCACCACAGCACGTCTGCCCCAAGGAGAATCATGCGGATGAGCTACAATCCTTTCAAGAGATAAAAAGCCCATCACTTGATCAAGGTTTGTCACGTTGAAACCCAGGCGAATCCCCTGGGTAGAACCACTTTTGTCTGTCTGAAGGTATAGCTCGAAAACAATACCGGCCAATTCAGCCGACAAATGCTCCGGTCCTTTGTCGTGCCGGTGTCTGATGAACTGTAAACCCAACAATTCATAGAACCGCTTCGCTCTTTCGAGATCAGCGACGCGAATAACGACCAGGTTTAGACGAACGGCAGATGACATCACTTCCCTTTCTTCGCCCCCCGCTTGGGCTTGCCGTAGGTCACCTTCTTCGGCTTCGGCAGGACACCGCCATCGTCGGCATTGAGACCGGCTTGTTTCTTCAGTTCGCGGATCTGGTCACGCAGCAAAGCGGCACGTTCGAATTCCAGCTTGGTGGCGGCTTCAGCCATCTCACCTTCGAGTTCGCGGATGACCTCCGTCACCGCATAGTCTCCGCCGCCACCTTCGCGCAGCACGCTTTCTTCGATCTCCTTGCCTTTGCCCAGGGTCTGCAGCGACTCCTGAACGGCCCGCCGCACCGTCTGTGGCGTGATGCCATACTTTTCGTTATGGTCCATCTGCACCTGACGGCGGTAACCACTGATGCTGAGCAGGGAGCGGATGCTTTGAGTCTCCAGATCGGCAAACAAGACCACCTCCCCGCTGACATGGCGGGCGGCACGGCCGGCCGTCTGAATCAGTGAGGTCTCACTGCGCAGGAAGCCCTCCTTGTCCGCGTCCAAGATGCAGACAAGGCTGACCTCCGGAAGGTCCAGGCCTTCGCGCAAAAGATTAATGCCCACCAACACATCACAGTCGCCTTTGCGCAGAGAGCGAAGGATCTCGACACGCTCGATGGCATCGATGTCGCTGTGCAGGTAGCGGACTTTGAAGTCGAGATTGCGCAGGTAATCGGTCAGGTCTTCCGCTGTGCGTTTGGTCAGCGTGGTCACCAGCACACGTTCACCTTTTTCAATGCGCTGACGGCACAGCTCCATCGTCTCATCGATCTGGCCTTTCAACGGCTTGATTGTGATGATCGGGTCCAGCAAACCCGTGGGCCGGATGATCTGCTCGACCACGAGGGGCTTGCCCTTGGTGATCACATCGAACTTTTCTACCGGCTGGGCATTGCCGCTGACCCGCACCGCCACACCGGGCAGAGCCGCCGGCACACCCTCCTCTTCGCCAATGCGTTCGCGTTTATGCGGGATGTAGGTTTCATTTCCCACCACGCTATTTTCGATTTCAAAACGGGCAGGCGTGGCGCTGACATAGACGAGCTGTCCCACGGCATCCATGAACTCGGGAAACTTCAGCGGGCGGTTGTCCAGCGCACTGGGCAGACGGAATCCATGCTCCACGAGCACCGTTTTGCGCGAGCGGTCTCCCTCATACATGCCGCCGATCTGCGGGATCGTGGCATGGCTTTCATCAACGAGGCAGAGGAAGTCATCGGGGAAGAAATCCAGCAACGTCCCGGGAGTGGCCCCGGGCACACGACCGGTGAGGTGGCGGCTGTAGTTTTCGATGCCCTGGCAGAAGCCCATCTCCTGCATCATCTCGATGTCATGCTCCGTTCGCATCCGCAGACGCTGGGCCTCGAGAAGTTTCCCCTCTTTTTCAAACCATGCGACACGCTCCGTCATTTCATCGCGGATTTTGACAATCGCCCGCTTCAGTTTATCCGCAGGCGTAACAAACTGTTTGGCTGGAAAGATGGTGTAACTCTGCATTTTCAATGTGACCGTGCCCGTCAAGGCATCCACAGCGCTGATCCGATCAATCTCATCCCCGAAAAACTCAATGCGAATGGCTTCATCATCCAGGTAAGCGGGAATGATTTCCACCACATCTCCGCGCGCCCGGAAGCTACCGCGTTTGAGCTGGATGTCATTCCGCTCATACAGCATGTCCACCAGTTTGGTCAGAAAGGTCTCCCGCGACATCTGCTGCCCCACATGAATGGGCACCATCATGCCCTCATAATCCTCCGGCGATCCCAAGCCGTAAATGCAAGACACACTGGCGATCACCACCACATCCTTGCGGGTGATCAGCGCGCCCATCGTGGAAAGCCGCAGCCGCTCGATCTCGTCATTGATGCTGCTGTCCTTCTCGATGTAGGTGTCCGTGCGCGGGATGTAAGCCTCGGGCTGGTAGTAGTCGAAGTAACTCACGAAATACTCCACCGCGTTGTTCGGGAAGAAGTTCTTAAACTCCGAGTAAAGCTGCGCAGCGAGCGTCTTATTGTGGGAGAAAACCAGCGATGGCTTGCCAATCTCCGCGATGATGTTCGCCATCGTGTAGGTCTTGCCGGAGCCCGTCACGCCCAGCAGGGTCTGGTGCCGGTTACCCGCACGGACCGATTTGATCAGCTTGGCAATGGCCTGACCCTGATCACCTTTCGGCTGGTATTCTTGATTGAGTTGGAAGGGGGAGGACACAGAAAATCAAAGTTTACCAAACCATTCTTGCATACGCTGCCGCAGAGGTTGCAGGTCGCTTCGCATATCCACAAACGCAAGGATGACCAATCCTCTGCCCTCAGGCGAATAAATCAGGCCGTATCTCCCGGCCACGTTCCACTTGCGGACCGGCTTTTCAAAGTAAGATCCCAAGTGAGGTTGTGATTTTAGGAGTGAAAGTTCACGATCCACATTTGCAAGAAGACTTTCGCCAGATCCTTCTTGCCGGTCTTCAAGGTGCTCAAACACTTCCTGCAATTGCTGTCCCGCCCCGGCTGTCCAGATGACATCCATGGGTCAGGAAGCTTGCCGTGTCAGCAGCTTCTGTTTGAGATCTTCCCAACGGATACCGCTTTCAGGCTCATCACGATACTGCTGCAGCCGCTCCCTGACCAGGGCGGCCAAGGCAGGCTGATGCCGGGAATCCAGGATCACATCCATGCACAGCTCCTCGGACAAACGCAGCTTGTCCTCCGCCGAGAGCTCGTGGAGCGTAGGATGGAGTTCGAGAACCATGTGGACAAGGAAACACATCCGGGCTTTTTGGCAAGCCTCGTCCATCGGTTGAAACCCGGTTTCACAAGGCGTATTACATCATCCCGTGGACCGATCCATCACCATGCTCGAAGTGGCCAGGGCGGCGGGGGTTTCCGGCTCTACGGTATCCCGTGCGCTGAAGGATGATCCGCGCATCACGCCTGAGGTCCGGGAGCGAATCCAAAAGATCGCCAGCAAGCTAGGCTATGCGCCGAATCCGCTTATCCAGGCGCTGATGACCCAGCGCCGGAGAAAGCTGGACCCGCATGGTGAGACACTGGCGCTCATCACCCATGTCGCGGATGAGGCCTGGCGGAAAAAGGATGTCTGTCTCTGGTATCTGCAAGGCATCCAAAGGCGTGCCCGGCAGCTCGGTTATCAGATCGAGATTTTCTCCCCAGGTCCGCTCAAAGGGGATGCGGACAAACTGAAACGGGTGCTGCTTTCACGCGGCATCCGGGGCATCATTCTGGGTTTCTCTGAAGGGGACGACCACCCCGTGGACCTGGATGTCAGCCCTTTCTGCGTCGTCGGCCTGGGCATGTATTTCCGCCAGTTGCCGGTGGACCGGGTGCAGTTGCACGGCTTTTTCAATGTGAAACTGGCCTTTGAGAAAATGCGGGCGCTTGGGTATCGGCGGCCGACTTTGATCGCTCCGGTGCGGAACAACGCCATCGTCGGCGGCCAGTGGTCCGCCGCAGCCCTGAATGAGCAATGGCAGCGTCCGCAGGAGGAACAATGCCCGCCGCTGATGACCGAGGGCGACCGTGTGAACATGACCCTGTTTCGCGAGTGGATGGAGCAGCAGCGGCCCGATGCCCTGCTCGTCTATAAGATCAACGCCCTGGAACTGCTGGAACGGCTGCGCATGAGCGTGCCCCAGGACATCGGGGTGGCCTATCTCTTTGGCACGGAAACCGAACGCCAACACATGGCTGGCATCGATGGCAATCTGGACCGGGTCGGAGCAGCGGCAGTGGATCTGCTGGTGCAAAAGATGCATGTGCATGACCGGGGCATCCCCGAGCATCCGCGCGATGTCCTCATCACAGGTTCCTGGAAAGACGGGCCGTCTTTGCCGGAGCGACCTGCGCAAACACGCAGTGCTCCGATCCCCAAGAAAGCTCCAGCGCGTGCCCGGCGGTGATGCGACCGATACCAGCACAGGCAATGTCGTGTTTTTGAAAATGCGCGACGACTTCGCCTGTGTTTTCCGGCTTCGCCGTGAGCAGGTAACCGTAGCTGGGAAATGAAAGCAGCCAGTGTTTCAAATCCACGTCCGGGGGTCTCGGCAGATCATCCAGGCACACCTTCGCTCCACATCCTGAAGTGGCCAGCAGCATCGCCAGAGTGCCGGGAATACCGCCGTTGCTGATGTCCTTGCCACTCGTCACGAGCTTCTGATCGGCGACGTCTTTTAACAAACGCAGATCCCTCTGCAAGCGCTCGGGCGGTGAACCGACGCTAGCATTCCAAAACACCGTGCCTTCACCCCGATAGGCTCCGCGCAGATCCACCGCCATGATCAAATCATCGCCGGGCCGGGCATCGAAGCTGGGATCAGATGTTGAGCTTTTCCCACCACGGCGGCGGCGAGCAAGGGTGTGCGGTCATAGGGGAAGCGGGTGGTGTGACCGCCCACGATGGGCACTCCATAGGCCGCCGATGCAGCCCGCATTCCTGACCAGATTTCCTGGGCCAAAACGGATTCTGGATGAGTCCAAAGCACATCCACAATGGCCGTGGGCACGCCGCCCATCGCCGCGATGTCACTGAGATTCACCATGACCGCGCAGTAACCGGCGAACCAGGGGTCCAGCTCAATAAAACTTTCCATCATGCCCTCGGCGGCAAACAAAAGATACCCGTCACCATCGGGAATCGCCGCAGTATCATCACCGATCTCAATATCTCCCGCGACTTCCAAAGCCGGGCCATAGGCGGCAGCGATGCGCAGCTTTTCCGCGACGTTCGGGTGACTGCGCAGGCTTTGGGCGAGGGATTCGAGTGCTGACATGCAATCACCTTACGCCACCATCGCCGCAGGTGGATAGTGCGGAAGTTCGGCCCGCATGTGGACATGGAGGCGGCCGTGCAGTTGCCGTTCGCCCAGGCGCTGCCAGTGCAGGCGCTGGAAAAATCTGGCATTTTGTTCCTGCACATCCGCGAGGAATTGATCGCAACCTATTTTGTTAGCCGTGGAGACGGCCTTGTAAATGAGCCCGGCACCGATGGCGCCGAAACCGCGATACACCGGCTGATGACTGCGCACGCTGACGCTGGTGCTCATTTCGGTGAGGCGACGATACTCCTTGTCCACGCAGAGGCGGCTGCCATACCAAAGGCGGGGTTCACGCTCATCAATGCGCACCGTGCCGATGACTTCATCCACCATGCCAGCGACCAGGGTGGCGCAGATGATCGGGATGGCATGATCGTCGATGGCATCACGATCATCATTGTCATGAAAGACATGCTGCTCTTCACAAAAGACCGCGCGGCGCAAAGCCCAGTATCCGGCGATTTCATTGGGCGTGCTCGCGATCTTGAAGACAAAATCACGCGGGCGGAACGGAGGGTAGGTTTCGAAAAGCATGACGAAAGCGATCTTGCAGAAGTTGTGCCAACAGCCTCTAGGACCCGAGCGCCCACATGTTTAAAATGTGGCCCAACGCAGCCTTCGGTGAGGAGTATCGAGACTCGATGGCATTGGCCAGATAACGGGCATCCTGAGCCACACCGGAGAAGCGACCGCTACCCCAGGTGTATTGCCACGGCAGGCCAATGAAATACACACCCGGCATCGGAGTCACACCACGTTCATGGTTAGGGTAACCCTTGCCATCGAAGATCGGAATCTCGATCCAGCGGTAGTCCGTACCGTAGCCCATGCTCCAGATGATGCTGGTGATTCCGGTCTGCGAATAGTCCAGCGAGGCAGGTCGGTATTCAGGATGCCACAGCGGTGTGTAACGATCTTCCGGGGGGGCATCGATCCCTTTGGCCGCGATGTGTTTGTCGATCGTTGTCTTGATGCTTTCCGCGACGGTGTCCGCCTGATCCAAATTCTGTTTCAGATCATCGGCAAAAGAGAGCGTGCTGCCTGTGACATCCTTGAGACGCCCGTAAAGCTGCATCCCTTCGGTGGCAAAGCGACGCAGGTCGATGTCACGTCCGCCATCACGACCGGTCACATAATGATTGGCCTTGGCACGCACGGTATCCTTTTTCGGATGCTCGTGAATCGGCATGTCATAATAGCCCATGTCGTGCAGCCACTCGACCACGTCCTTACCGCGATAACGCCTTGCCGTGCGGGGGGCACCGCCGACACAAAGATGCACCCGGCGTCCCGCCAGATGCAGGTCCTCCGCGATCTGACACCCCGACTGACCCGTGCCCACTACCAAGACTTCTCCAGGCGGCAAGGCATCCGCGTTTTTGTAATCGGAGGAATGCTGTTGGGTGATGGTGGATGGGAAACGTTCCGCCATGCGTGGCAGCCGGGCCGTTTGATAACCACCGGTAGCAACAACGACTTGATCCGCCGTGAACTCACCGATGTCCGTGGTCACTTCAAACACACCGCTACCATTCCGGCGCATGCGCGAAACCGAGACCCCTTCCATCAGCGGTGGATCAAAGGAGCGTGCATAGGATTCGATGTATTCCACGATCTGCTCCTTCATCATGAAGCCTTTGGGATCATCTCCTGAATAGGTGAACCCCGGGAGGGCGCATTGCCAGTTAGGCGTGACGAGGCAGAAGGAGTCCCAGCGTTTGCTGCGCCAGGATTCGGCCATGCGGTTCTTTTCAAAGATCAGATGGGCGATGCCCTTTTCCTTCAGGCAATAGCTCATGGAAAGACCGGCCTGACCGCCGCCGATGATGATGACTGGATAATGCGTTTCCATGAAGACTAAAGTTTGAGTATGCGGACGGTGTCGTCGGGTTGGTAAGAACGGCTCCAGCTTTCGATCTCGCCGAGCTGGTCCATGGCCGAGGAACAGGCGAATCCGAAGCGCTGACGCACACGATCACTGGCGGCATTCAGGGCCGTGCGACTGCGGGAGATGAACTCGCGCAAAGGCATGACATCACCGGCTTTGAAATGCTCGTGGATGATCGTGGAGGGCGAGTAGCAATGGCGTTCCGTGCCATCCGGAAGTTCGACGGTGTAATGAACGGCGGGCATGGTCAGGCAGCGCAGGATTGTTTTTCAAAAGACGACAGCGAGGAGCAGGCGCCGCATTTGGCACAACCCGCCTTCACCGTGTCCGAGGTCATGCCCGCAGCGGTCAGCATCTCGCCCAAAGGCACAAGGATGGAGCGCATGAAGTCAGCGGCTGGAGGCTGCCGGTTTTCAAGCTGGGTGCCGCCGATGGGGACAAACGGAACCACGAAAGGGTAAACACCGATTTGGATGAGCTGATGGCAGGCGTCTAACAAACTTTCACGAGTGTCACCCAAACCTGCCAGCAGGTAGGTGCTGACCTGGGCGCGGCCAAAGACGGCCACGGCGGCCTTGAATGCCTTTAGATAATAAGCAACTGGCACCTGCGCTTTCCCCGGCATGATGCGGGCGCGCACCTCTTCATCCCAGGCCTCAAGATGCATGCCCAGGGAGTCCACCCCGGCTTCATGCAGATGCTTGAACCAGATGAAATCCGCAGGTGGTTCACACTGAGCCTGGATGGCCAGCCCGGTGCGCAGTTTGATGGCACGGGCCACATCGGTCAAAACAGCGGCTCCACGGTCCTCCGTGCGCGGTGTGCCGGTGGTCAGCACGACCTGCTCGATGCCGTCATAACGCTGTGCCGCCTCGGCCACTTCGGCGAGCTGCTCCGGCGTCTTGCGGGCAATGGTGCGGTCGCCTTTCAGTGATTCACCGATGGCGCAGAACTGGCATTTCGTGGAGGTGTTGCCATAACGAATGCAGGTCTGCAAAACCGTGGTGGCCAAAACATTGTGGGAGTGCAGTTGGGCGATCTTCCAATACGGAATGTCATCCGCCGTGCTCATCGAATAAAAGTGCGGCTGCCTCGGAAACACGATGGGCGATTCCGGTTCGCCATCACGATACAGCATCGCGCGGCCGTCATTGCCCGGCACGCTGGCAGTGAACGGGGAGTGATGAGCGGGACGGGTGTGGATGGGCACCATGATGGTGGTGCCCATGAGTGACAGGGCCTTGTGATCACTGGGACCCGCGCCGCCGCGTCGGCTGGAGGCGGAGGACGCCTCATCCAGCATGCGCAGGCCGAGGGATTGCAGTTCAGACAGCAGCCATTGCTTCCGGCTGACCAGAGCGGTCTCGAAGGTGATCATGTTCGTTAAATTTAAAGTTAGGCCATTCCGCTTCCGAAGCAGGAGCCGCGCCCTGACGGGTGCAGACCTGCTCATTGGCACTGAGGTTTTGATGCAGAGTGAAGATGTCGGGCCGCGAGTAGTGACCGACGCTGTCCATCATGCGTTTGCGTTTGGTGATGAGGGCAAAGTCGAGATCGGCAATCGCCATGCCTTCGCCCTCCGTGATCGGCTCGCACATCGGCACGCCTTCGGGCGAAATGATCGCCGTGTAGCAGCCGCCACGCAGGGCCTTTTGCATTTTCGGATCGCCCGTGATGGAGACGATTTGTTCATCCGTCAGCCAGCCGGTGGAATTGACCACAAAACAGCCGGACTCCAGCGCATGATGTTTGATCGTGACCTCGATTTGATCACGAAAGATCGGCCCCACCATGCTGCCGGGGAACTGGGCACAGTGGATCTGCTCGTGCTGAGCCATGAGGCTGAAGCGGGCAAGCGGATTGTAGTGTTCCCAGCAGGCGAGAGCTCCCACCCGACCGACCTCGGTCTCCACTACCTTCATGCCCGAGCCATCCCCCTGCCCCCAGATCATGCGTTCATGATAGGTCGGCGTGATCTTGCGCCGCTTCAGAGCCAGGCTACCGTCGGCATCGAAGATGAGCTGTGTGTTGTAGAGTGATCCGTGCTCGCGCTCATTCACCCCCACCACGAGGACCATGCTGTGCTTTAGGGCCTGCTGGCTGAGCACCTCCGGCACCCAGCCGGGGATCTCCACCGCATTTTCATAAAGCCGCAGATGCTCTTTCCCGGCGTTGACCGGCGGCTCCACAAAGCTGAAGTAGGGATAATAAGGAACGAAGGTCTCCGGAAAGACGGCGATCTCCACCCCCCCGGGCAGCGGCATCTGCCACTGCCCGGCAGATGCGATCCACCGTGCCTTCGGCACTCGTGAGATCCGGCGCGATCTGCACCGCGGCTGCTCGAATGGTCGCCATAACAAGGAATCAATCAGAGGTTCCAGGAATGGATGACGACGGCGCCTGCACGCCCGTGGATGAGATTGATGTCCAGCACATCCAGCGGATTGATCGGGATGATGCCGGGGATGAAGGCCTTCTCCGTCTGGCCATACAAGGCCTGGGTGGAGAAGCGGCAGGCATAGATCTTGCCACCCTCCGCCATGAACTGGGCCAGACGCTTGTTCACCAGCAGATGACCGGGGAAAGCCTCGTCACCCAGGGTGGGGAAACCTTTCTGGAAGCCCATGGTCACGCCGGGGCCATAGAGCAGGATGGAGGTTTCATAACCTTTGCGCAGCAGCCGGGTGGCGACCAGCGTGTTGACGAGACCGATGGAGCCTTCATGAGCGACGCCATGAAAGCTGACGAGGGCTTTCTCCCCCGGATTGGCCTTCACATCTTCAAAGACTTTTTCTTCATAGTTGACGAGGATGTCTCCGTCCTTGTGAGCAGGGTGGGTTACTTCAGGTATAGTGTTGCGTGGTTCGTTTTGACTGTGTGTGAGCGCACGGCGGCGGCCGGTGCATGCAGGTCGTTTCAGCACCCCGGGTGCCAGCGGCCGGGCCAACTTCAGGATCGAAGCCGCCGATTCATGCCAATCGTTGCACTGCATTCCCAAACACGATCCATCAATTGTTAGGCCTCGTTTCCCTGCGTCCTCTTTTTGCGAAGATCTGAGATGCAAACCGACCCCTGCAACAACGGCAGGCCCGCTCCCGTTGGATATGTCACCCGCCTTGAGAGCCTTGCTGCATTGGTCATCACCAGTCGCGTCATCCTTTTCCAAGACAATACTGCTGAATCCGTTCCACCCCTGATGTCCACACCCACCACCCGCCCGCTCTGGCTCGACCTTCTGCACGGAGCCCTCGGCTTCGCCCTGGTCAGCATCGCCGCGTTTTCCATCTGGGCCTTTGCCGCCAAATACTTCCGCGACTTCGGTGGCGAGCTCGGCATGTATGCCGCCATCGCTGCTGTGTTTCTGGGACTTTCCGGCCTGATCCTCGCCCCACTGGCTGGTGGCCTGGGCCGTTTTTATAAAGCCTTCCTGCCCGCTTTTTTGCTCTACTCGGTCGTCTGGTGCATCGCCTGGTTCGGTTTGAAAGGGAGAACCGGCGAGTGGGTGGGGGCTGGCGCTGGCTGTCTGGTCTTCGCCTGGATCAGCATGAAAATGCTGGGCAGCACCCGTGGCTGGATCATCGCCGCGATTGGCCTGTTTATCCTGCATAGCGTCGGCTACTTCGCCGGAGATTCCGCCATGTATGACTACTGGGTACCCCTGGCCAAGGACGCGGACCTTGGAAAGGCTGAAAAAGCCCAGGCTCTGCTCATGGGCAAACTGTCCTGGGGCCTGTTTTACGGCCTCGGCTTTGGCGCAGGCATCGGACTGGTCTTTCATCGGGCGCGGGTTGGGACTTGAGTTTTGCCGGACATCTGAGATTTTCTTTTCATGGTTAACTCCCCTCAGTTCATCACCGATTCCAAGGGCCAGCGGGTGGGTGTCTTGCTATCCATCAAAAGCTATGAGAAGCTGCTCACTGCCGGTGAAGATGCGGCAGACATCCGGGCCTACCGGAAAGCCCGCCCGAAAGTGGTGGCGGAGATTGCGAAAGGTGACTTCACCACCCTGGCTGAATACAAAGCCAAGCGTCGGTACAAGGCATGAAATACACCGTCATTCTGGCGAAGTCGGCGCAAAAGCAGCTCGACAAGCTGCCTGACGACATCTGCGGACGTGTCCTTCGCAAGCTCTCGACGCTCGAAGCCAATCCGCGTTCCCCTGACACTAAATAGCTCAAGGACACCGAAGCTTACCGGGTGCGCGTGGGTGACTATCGGATCATTTACGAAATCGAGGACGGAAAGCTTCTGGTCCTGGTCATCCAGATCGGGCACCGTCGGGAGGTCTATCGCGGGGACTGATATTCTCCCATTTGATCCCCGCCGCTTCCCTGCTATGGATATCCGTTCACCATGGCCCTCGCAAAGATCACCCAAGTTTCCGGCACTGCCGTCCACGTCCCAGGTTCCGATATCGACACGGACCGCATCATTCCTGCCCGTTTCATGAAGTGCGTCACCTTTGACGGCCTCGGTGAATTCGCCTTTTACGACGTTCGTTTCGACAAGGACGGCAAGCCCACCGGCCACCCCCTGGACGACCCGCGTTTCAAAGGCGCCTCCATTCTGCTTTCCGGCACCAACTTCGGCTGCGGCAGCTCCCGCGAGCACGCCCCTCAGGCCCTCTACCGCTTCGGTTTCCGCGCCATCATCGCGCAGAGCTTTGCCGAAATCTTCTTTGGTAACTGCACCACGCTGGGCATTCCCTGCGTCATGGCCTCTGCCGAAGACATCGCCAAAGTGGCTGCCGCCGTCGAGGTCAACCCAGCCATCCAGGTCACCGTGGATGTGGAAAACAGCCGCGTCATTTATGGCGACGACAGCTTCAGCGTGAACATCCCTTCCACCGCTCACGATGCCCTGATCAGCGGCAAATGGGACCCCATCGCCGAGCTTTTGGAAGCCAAGGACGCCATCCACGGACGCATGTCCGCCATGGGCTGGGTCTGAACCAAACTCCCACCACCACCCACCATGAGCAACGTTCCCGATCAGCTCCGTTATCGCGACTCTCACGAGTGGGTGGACCCCACGCAGGCCATCTCCCCGGTCGGCATCACGGATCACGCCCAGGCGGAGCTGACCGATGTGGTCTTTGTGGACCTGCCGAAACTCGGCACCGTCACCGCCGGTCAGCAGGTCTGCGTCATTGAGTCTGTCAAAGCCGCCAGCGACATCTACGCCCCCGTCGGTGGCGAGATCGTCGAGGTCAATGACGCCCTCAGCAGCGAGCCCGGCCTCATCAATACCGATCCCTATGGCGCAGGCTGGATTTTCAGAATCAAGCCCGCCAGTGCCGATGAAGCCGCCGCCCTGATGAATGCTGCGGCTTACAAGGCGCACATTGGTTAGGCCAGAGCCAAAAGTCTCCCGCATAGCTTTAGGACAGGCAACTGCCGTGAGAGGCTTTTCCTGCGTCCCTTGTTTGGGTTTGTATCCTTTTGTATAGCTTTTCGTTTTTTCAGCCGATTCCGCACCTTCTTCGCCACAGACCGTTGATCGTAAAGGGTTTAAGGCAGGATGTGAACGGCTCATTGATGGCTCAAAATGGCTCATGACGTCCCTAGGCGACTTCTCTGACCGTTCTGATAAAAGACAGAGCGGATCGTTGATCCCCTGCTCTGAGGTTGCAGCAGCGAACCAATTCCGCCGATAACCCAAAGAAAGTCGTTTCGTATTCATCCCCGGACCGGGTGGATTAACGGCTGAAAGCGCAAGACGTTTTTTTAGCAGGGAAAGTACTCCAGAGCTTTAGCTCGCAAACATGTCGTTAGGCCAAGCAGTCGTTGGAGGATTGTCCATCTCCCCGCGAGCTAAAGCTCAGGAATACTTTTCATGTCGTTCCAAACCTGCCACCAAATTGCACTGGATCATGTCTGCCCAAGTTCCATCATGGTCTCGCTATGAATAACGCTCCCGTCTCCACTCACAACAAAGCTGTTGGTTATGTCCTCTGGATCTTCGGATTCACAGGTGCTCACCGTTTTTACTTCGGCAAACCCCTGACCGGCATCCTGTGGCTCTTTACCGGCGGCCTCTTTCTCATTGGCTGGATCGTGGACCTTTTTCTCATCCCCTCCATGGATCGCAAAGCGGACGCCCGTTTCACCCCTGGCCCTTATGAATACTCGACCGCCTGGCTCCTCCTGACCTTCCTCGGTCTCCTTGGGGCACATCGCTTTTATCAGGGCAAATGGATCACCGCGATTCTCTACCTCCTAACGGGTGGTGGCTTGCTCATCGGTATCGTCTATGACTTCTGCACCCTCAACGGCCAGATCGATGAACTGAACAAGAAAAGCGTAGCTTGAACATCTGATTGAAAGGCCTCTGCACAGTGCGGAACAACCTCGGTTGCTTCCGCCTGTGCTTTTTGATGTTCAGCAAGCCGAGTCATCGAAGCGGTCTTGCAAGCTAGGCTTTCAAGCTTACGAACACTTCGATTTTACGAAGTACCGAAACAAGAGTTTGGCGATGGCTGACTTTTTCCCTTCCACCAAACTCCATCGGGCCAAGGGTGTTTTTTGCATTCAAAATTGAATAAATTTAAAATCTAATTCAATTTTATTGATTGACGGTTTCACAATGTGACTCAAAATCGAGTCATCATGAAACGTTTTCCCGTCCACTGCCCGAGCTGTGATCACAGCCTGGAGGTGAAGCGCCTGAGCTGCGCGCGCTGTGGGACGGAGGTCGAGGGGGTCTATCCGCTGCCGGTTCTCGCGGCGCTTTCGGCGGAGGATCAGGCTTTTATTTGCGATTTTGTAAAGGCCAGCGGCAGCCTCAAGGAAATGGCGGTGCTGATGAAGGTCAGCTACCCGACCGTGAGGAACCGGCTGGATGAAGTGATCACGAAACTGCAATCCCAACCCGAGAACCCACAGCCATGACATCGCCTAACCAAAGACGCATCACCGAATTTTTGTTTCATCCCTTCCTCAGGGTGGCGGGGGGCACCGCACTAGGCCTCGGGCTCGCCATCATCTTATTGACGGGATGGATTGGTTCCTGGCAGGGCCTGCATTTTGACGGGGTGCTGGATGTGCATGTGGCCCCGGGGAGCGTAGTCCCATGGTGGATCTTTCTGGCGGAGGGGGTGATTGACTGGCTGTGCCTCGCCTTGATCCTACTGCTGGTGGGACGATTTTTGACACGCTCGGCTTTTCGGACCATTGACTTGATCGGCACTCAGGCATTGGCCCGCTGGCCCATGTTGCCGGTCAGCCTCTTCTGCCTGGCACCGGGATTTCATCGTTTTTCGGAGGCGCTGGTGAAGGCGCTGCAAAGCATGGGCGGCGATCCTGCCAAGATGAAGCTGCCAGCGGCAGGCATGGATGCCGTGGTCTTTGCCTTGGTTACGCTGGCGATGATGACCTGCACGGTATGGATGGTGGCGCTGATGTGGCGGTCTTTTTCACACTGCTGCAATGTTCGCGGTGGCAAGGCCGTGGCGGGTTTCGTGGTGGGCCTGCTGGTGGCGGAATTTCTTTCCAAGCTGCTCATCGGTCAGCTTTTCCATCTGGCCTGATACAAGAGATTGGATGGGATTATAATCCGCTTCCTCTTGATGCAACTGGTGTATGCCAATTTCCTTCTTGATGTGAGAGAAGCCTTGGCCTCACAACGTGAAGCATTTGCATGAAACTTCTGCTTTGCTGCCTCTTCGCCTTCGCCTCCCTTGCCAATGCCCGGGACAAAACACTGGATTTCTATTGGATCGATTCAGAGGGCGGTGGCTCGACTTTGATCGTGACACCGGAGGGGGAATCGGTGTTGGTGGACACGGGGAACCCTGGCGGGCGAGATGCGGAGCGTATGCGCAAGGTGGCCATTGAGACCGCCGGTTTGCAGCGTATCGATCATGTGATTATCACTCATTTCCATGGAGATCATTTTGGCGGCCTGGAGGAACTGGCCACCCTCATGCCTGTGGGCACGCTTTATGACAAAGGCGTGCCAGAAGGCAGCCCAGACGGGAAACCGCAGGATATGCGCTGGACCCTGATGAGCCGCGCCTATCTGAATGCCAAGGTGGCCAAGCGCGTGACAATAGCGGCCGGTGATGAAGTGCCTCTGAAACAGGCGGAAGGCAGCCCGAAGATCAGCCTGCGCTGTCTCGGTGCTAACCAAAAGTTTATCACACCACCTGCCGATGCGCCCCAAAACCCGTTGACCGGTTCTGTGCCGCCCAAAGCACCCGATCCCAGTGATAATGCCAACAGTGTCGTCCTGCTACTTCAGTTCGGCGACTTCCGCTTTTTCGATGGCGGGGATCTAAGCTGGAATGTGGAGGAGAAACTGGTCACACCGGTCAACCTTGTGGGCACGGTGGATCTCTATCAAGTGAACCATCACGGGCTGGACAGCAGCAACAATCCAGTGCTGATCCGCAGCCTGGAGCCGACGGTTTCAGTCATGAACAACGGCCCCAAGAAAGGGACGAGCCAATCCGCCATGGATGCCCTGAAATCCACACCCAGTATTCAGGCCATGTATCAAGTGCATGAGAACATCCGCGAGGATCAGGAGAACACGAGCGACCGAACGATGATCGCCAACCAGGGCGACCTGGGAGAAGGCTGTGCCGCACATCCGATTCATTGCGTCGTGAGTGCTGATGGCAAGAGCTACACGGTCAACGTGCCCTCGCAAAAGCATTCGCAGACATTTGAGACGCTGCTGAAGTGAGGTTGCCTCAAGACTTACTTGAATTGCAAATCAGGCGGAAAATTGCGCACCAAATCGTCCTCCGTGTAGGGCTCTCCATCGGGCCCGTCGTAGATGAGCTGGAAAGCACAGCCGCTGCTGGAGATGACGTGCAGGCGGATGCCTGGTGCGGCGGGAGAAGATCGAAACGCATCCTTGGTTAGGGCGGGATGCTCCTTCGGGATAAAGGCCAGCTTTTTACGATTCGCGCCAGCGAGCTGCGCGCAGACTTCTTCCCAGGTGCCGTTGGGGAGAGACCGGACATTGGTCCAGTAATCCATCAACATCTGTCCCACGATGCCCGTCTGCTGCTCAGGGGTCAGGTCAGGCTTCAGCAGATCATTGAGCGGATTCGGCGGCAATCCCGCTGCGGGGTCCGGCACGGGCAGGCTCGCTTTCAATGCTGGGTCGTTGGGATCGAGCGACGGGACTTGATCGACTAACAAACTTTGAATATCCGACCACAGTCCTGCCACACCGCCACCCTTTCCAAGCATGAGTCCGAAAAGGACCGCCATGCCCAAAAGAAGGACGAAGAGGAAGGGGCGAAGGAAGGGTTTCATGACAGGCATCAAGATGCAACTTGAGCCACAGCTTTTAAATCTTCCAACTCAAGATCTTCATAATCATCAAGTATCTCTTGATAAGTCATGCCACTGTTTAGTAACTCCTGTATGAAGTCGACCGGGTAACGCAAACCACGGATACATGGCTTGCCGTGACAGATGTCCATTGACGCGGTTATACGGGACGACTTGTGCATGGCTAAATGGTTGAAGCTACACAATCACGCAAAATTCAGTTAGCAGGCGAATGAAGCAATGCTTCAACTCAATTGATCATTGAAGATCGGTCTATCAATCAGCCTGCTAAAGTGATTTTAAAGTCTGCGTTCCTTCACACCACCGCCTTCATAAAACCAAGGTCCGCATCGAAGTTGACAATGTTCGGGAAGACCTCGCGGATCTGGGTGGTGGAGAGGCCGAACCATTTGGACAGGGTGGCGGCGTATTGATCCACGGCAGTGGTGGGCACCCAGCGGCCACGGCCTGTATCCAGGGGATTCCCGGAGACGGTGATGTCGGGATCGGGGAAGCTGCCATAGACCTTTTGCCCGTTAAGGTCGCCACCCATGATGAGGTGGTGACCGCCCCAGCCATGGTCGGAGCCACGACCGTTCGAGTCATAGGTGCGGTTGAAGTCAGAGGCAGTAAAAGTGGTGACGGAGTTGCCCATGCCGATGGACTCCAGACCATCCTGAAAGCCTTTCATGGCGGCACTCACCCCGCCGAGCAGATTGGCATGATCACCAAGCTGTGGGCCGTGCGTGTCAAAACCACCGGTGGCCACGAAGAAGATCTGGCGCGTGATGCCGAGGGGGCCCTGAGCCTGGATCATCTTGGCCACGGTGCGGAGCTGCTCGCCTAGATTGGAGTTCGGGATGGTGGAAAAGTTCGAGGTGCCCTGAAGCGCGGCATTGATGGTATCGGCCTCAATGATGGATTTGTTCGAGAGATCGGCAAAGGCGTCCTCCATCAGGTTGGCATACTCCGTGTTTAGGATGTTGCGAAAGGCGGTGTAGCGGGACACATCCTGGCTGCTGGTGCCCTGGCCGAGACGAAAGACGGGAGTGCCGCCTGGACCGGGGCGGAAAGGCAGCATCGTTTTACCCACCTGGAAAAAATTGGTGCCGCTGAGGGAGACCAGCATAGACACGGAGGTCCGTGCCTGCGTGCCGACCAGGGCCTCGGCCATGCGGGCACCCCAACCGGTCTGGTTGTAGGCGGCGTTCATGGTGCTGGCGGAGGTCTGCCACTGCATCTGCTGGTCACTGTGGGAAAACAGGTTCTCCGGGATGGCCGCCGTGTTGTTGTAATAGTCCTGGAGCGTGGCCGGGGCGATGAGCGTGCCCACATTGGTCAGCAGGGCGAGTTTCCCCTGGTTGTAGAGATCCCGGCAACCCGTCATGGAGGGATGCAGCCCGAGGTTCAGCCCATTGTCATTGAGGGTGTTCAGGGCCAGAATGTCCGTGCGCGGGATGGTCAGCACGGTGCGGCTGGCGCCATACTTGGCGTGAGCGCCGGACTCGCGCGGCATGACCATGTTGTTGGCATCATTGCCACCATAAAGGAAGACGCAGACGATGGCCTTGTAAGGCGTCCCCGGCTCCAACACATCCGCCGCCTGGGCGTTCATATGGCGCAGCGTGAGGATGGTGTTCAGCAGGCATGTCGTGGACATGGCCGAACATGCACTGCGGCCCAAAAAGTTCCGCCGGGTGAGGAGCGTGGGCATTTCGTTGGGAGTCATGGGCGGGGCAAAAGAAGGAGTGAAATCAGCGCTCGGTGGAGAACTCAGGCGAAGCGGTGATCAGTTGCAGCATCACTTTCACACCTGTTGCGGCATTGGCGGCATGGAGGGTGTGGATGTTCGTGAGCGAGGCGCGCAAACTTGCAGACATTGGACGGCCTAACAAAAGGGATTCCAATTTGGCCAACAAGGCATCCGGGGTGCTCCAGAGCGCGTTGAGGGGTGCCAGATCAAGACCGATGCGGTTGCCGACATTGGCATAAAAGCCATTGGTCACCCCCTCGAAGAAATAGTTGGCCGTATCGGTGACGGTCAGTTCGGTGGTGATTTCAAATTCAGGCGCACGCAGGCCCGCATTCAGCACAGGGCCGGGCGGCGAGTAGGAGGGGAGAAAGAAATTAAAGACCGTCGGGGCCTGCATGGGCCACTGCCCCAAATCTTCCAGTGCATTCCAGAGGAAGTAACGACCGAGGATCGGCGGATTGCTGCTGGGCGCTTTCGGGAAGGCACGCAACAGACGGGAGAGGCGGATCATCGGTTCGCTCAGTTTACCCGCAGTGGGGGCCGTGCCGAGGGTGCGGGCTTCCGAGTCCAGAAGGATGGCTTTAACCACGGCTCCCAGGTCACCACGCACGCCTTTGCCGTTGTTGTCCCAGACCTTAGAAACGCGGAAAATGTAGGCAGGGCTGGGGTTGCTCGTGGTGAGACGCTGAATCAGGCGTCTCGCCATGAAGGGGCCGACATTGGGATGTGCAGCAAGGACATCCAGGCTGCGCCGCACATCCTGAATGGCGGTTTGACCCGCAGGCACGGTGGCTCCACCGACGATGACTTTCTGACCGCGATCATGGTAGTCTTCAAAGGACATCATGGGGTTGATCTCATCCGTGGCATTGCCGCTCCAGGTGAAGCTGCGGGAGTTGTTGAAGGTCCAGCCGGTGAACGCGCGGGACAGCTCGAGAATGTCCTGCTGGGTATATGTCGGGATGGTGTCGCCCGTGCCGTTGCGCTTGAAGGTGCCATCCTTGTTCAGATGCTCCAAACCGATGCTGAAGAGCTGCATGATTTCACGCGGATAGTTTTCATCCGGCTGCGTTTTCGAACTGCGCACCATGGTGAGCCAGGTGCCCATCATGGGGTTAAAAGTGACATCTTCCAGAAGCTTCCGATACGTGACGCCTGGGGCAATGCTGCGCACGAGCAGATCGTAATAATTCGTGCAACCACGCGGATAATTGCGCAGGGCACCATTGCGGTCTGAGATGACGAGAATCTCACTGAGGGCGAGCGCAACACGCTGCCGGAGTTGATCCGGGGCCGTGGCGGCCAGGGTCCACCAGCTATAGAGCCTGTCCTCGGTATCCAGGGGAGTATTGGTCATCGGCATGACCGCACCAGGCAGTCCCAATGTGCCGGCGGTCTGCGACAGCTCCAGGAGCTTTTCCTGAGCTCCCTCAAAGAGTGCCATGCGGTCCAGATGCGCGAGATGGGAACTCACGGGCAGGGCCAGTTGTTCATCGATCCACTTGGAAAAACCAAGCTGTTTCACTCGCGCAATGTCAGCGTCTGAGGGGCCGAAGGTGGCCTGCTTTAGGAAGCGCGCAGCATCTGCATCCGTAATGGAGGACGGTGGTGTCCAGGCCGTGGTGGAATGATTGGCGCTGACATCCGGCGGATAGGTCGGATCGATGCCTGCAGCGACGGCCACCGTGACGCGCCGGGTCGCCACGACGGACTGGTTTCCTGCGGAGTCCGTCACGACATAACGCAAGACGTAGGTGCCCGGTTTCGTGGTGTCCACGCTGCCCTGCACGGTGACCTTGCCATTGAGATTGCCATCTTCCAGATCGCTGGCGTTGAAACCGGGGTCCACATAGCTGGAGCCGACATTCACTGTCACATCAGATCCACCGGTGAGCACGATGTTCGGCGGCTGTTTGTCCCCGAGCTGGAAGGGCGAGAGGAAGGGTCCGTCGATGACCTCAAAGGCGTTCGTTCCAGGTTTCATCCAAGCCAGGGCCATGTGATCACGCCAGCCGGATTCCTTATACCGGATCTCGATGTAGTAACTCGTGCCTTTCTTCAGCGTGATGGGCCGGGACAGCTGATAATCCGGGTATTTGCGCCACTCATAATAATCCGTTCCTGCGGGGACAAAACAGGCCGACTCCTTTTTATCCGGTGTGCGGTCGGTGCTGATGTAGAGTTCGCTCCAATCATCGGAGGCGAGGTTAAACCGATACACCCCTGTGGCAGGCGGATGCAGATAGCCCCGGAGGAGCATGCCGTAGTTTTCAGCCGTGTTGGAGACGATCTCGGCACTGCGAAGCTGAAAGCGGCTGTCGGGGTTGTTTGGAAACTTCGGCGACTTGGTCAGGTCCGTCACCCAGCCTCCTGTGATGCCGGTGTAGAGCTCGGCGAGGATGGAACCGGTGCCAGGAGCAATCTGCGGAGCGATGGTGATGCTGATCGCTGCGGATCGGGTATTTGTGCCATCCGTGGCGGTGAGCTGTAGCTGATAGGTTCCCGCCGCCGGAAATTCCACATCGGTGGTTAGGCTGGTCGGTGAATCGAAAACGGTTTTCTCCACGGCTGCCTTTGGACCGCTGACCACCGTCCAGCGATAGGCCAGGGCCTGAGGGCCAGGCACGTAATCCACGGCGGTGCCTTTGAGGGTGAAGCGACTGCGTGGCCAAAAGTTGCTTTGGTTTTCCCCGGCCTTGACGCTGATCTCTCCGTCAAATGCGGCGGCGGTGCTGCCATCCGGCGGGCTGAGCAGAACACCGGGGATCACCTGGGCTTCGTCATCGGTCTGGGACGCGAGGCGATAAGCGACGGCGAAGTAGTCGTCGCCGCCACCTTCCTTGTGGTGAGCCTGCACGTAGTAGCGCCGACCCGGGACAAGGCGGACAGAGGCTGATTTTTGCGAGGCATAGCGTGTCCAATTGTAGCGGCCTGTTGCCGAGGTGGTGGAGCAGATTTTTTGTGCAGCGGCAGCCGCCTCACCTGCGGGATTCAACCAAAAGGCGCTTTCATCATCACTGGCCAAAAGGAAGACATAATCCCCCTCCACCGGCACCTGGAGGAAACCGGTAAGGCGCTGACCGTAGTTGTCCGCCCAATTGCTCGGTGCCTCCAGATTCGGCAGGATGTCGCTGAAGTTTGGCTTGCCCGCATAGGCACTGGAGCCGGTGAGATTAGTCAACTGGTGACCGGAGACTCCAGTCCAGACCTCCCGCAACAGCCCGCCGGCCTTGGGCGTGAGCGGATTCTGCACCGTCACGATCATGGTATCGCTCGCGGTGTTGATGCCATCCGTGGCGGTCATTTTGATCTCATGCACACCTGGGGCTGTGAACTTCAGCATGGCCACCGGTCCGGTGGTGTTATCAAAGGTGACCTTTTTGGACTTCGAAGACCATTGATAGGTCAAGGCCTGCGGTCCCTGCTTCAGGTCATACACCAGCGCTGCCACCGCGAGTTCATTTTGCGGCCAGAGAACGGTGCGATCCAGGCCCAGCGCCACGGTGATTTCAGGATTGAAAACCGCCGCCGCATGATCAGGCGTCAAGAAAGCTCGGGAGAGCACCTCGCGCCCGTTGGTGGCCGGACCTTCCATGGCAATGGACAGATGATCAGCCCCATAACGATCTTTGTGAAGAGCCTGGATGGGATAAGCGACTCCGGCCTGGAGATCATACGTGCCGGATTTTTGCAACGAATGTCCATCCCATTCACGCACGGCATGTCCTTCATGATCCAGATAAGCGATGCGCGTCAATCCGGAACCGTCCTTGAAATCCATCTGAAAATCCGCCGCATCATCCCCGGCCACCCAGAAGGTGTAACGACCCGCCACAGGCACCGTGAGATAACCCTTCAAACGGGTGCCATAATAGTCCGCCCAGTTCTGCGGAGGCTCCACACCGGGCAGCAAATCTTCCAGATGCGGATGGGCAAGTGTGGGGTCGTAGTCCAGGAGTGTCTGCAACGTATTGCCATCCACATCCAGCCACACGGAGCGTGTGAGAGAACCTGTGCCGGTAGCAAAGGTCTTGTTCACCGTGATCGTCACCGTATCACGATGCGTGTAGCTGCCTTCGCTCACCGCCAGCTCATAGACATAAATCCCGGCGGTTGAAAAGACAACTTCACTGGTTAGGCTGGTCGGCTCGACGAGGGTGGACTTCGGTCCTGAAAGCTGCTTCCAAACGGTCGTCGGGGTGAGGCTGGATGACAACGCCTTGATCCATGAACCGGCCAGACGTGTGTGATCATGCGGCCACCAGTAGATGCGGTCGGGACCCGCTTTGGCGTAAAAGATCAGCGTGGGGTCAAAGGCGGCGGCCTTTTGGGCAGGTTCCAGCAAGGTGCCCTCGATCAACTGCGGTCGCCGGTCACCTTCCTTGGACCAAGCAACGGCAAAGTGGTCGCTGCTCCAGACTTCCTTGTGCAACAGTTCGACGAAATAACGACCACCGGGCTTGAGGGGAATCGGAGCCGAGGTCTGGGTGACTTCATTCGTCCATACCTCACGGCTGCTGGCGGTGGTGGTATAACAAACTCTTTGGAGGTTCGATTCCGACGCATCGGTGCTGATGGAAAATTCCGCTACATCATCACCGGAGACATAAAAGGTATAATTCACCGGGGCACTGCCGCCCGCCGGCACATTCAGGATACCGGTCACACGTGTCGCATAGAGGTCAGCCCAACTGTTCGACTGTTTTAGGTCTGGGATGGTGTCCGTAATATCCGGCTGGTTGGGGAAGGTGGAATGGGCCTTGAATGCAGCAATGTTGGCAAAGTTGCGATTCCACCACACCTGCCGGGTCAGACCGCCCACCACTTTGTTGATCGGGGCTTTCACTTCCACTGTCAGCTCGTCCGTACTTGTGTTGTTCAGCGTCGTTACGCTGTAACGCAGCACATAAGTCCCGGCCTTTGGAAAGGTGGCCAGCGTTTGCACATTGTCCGCTGCGGAAAAGAGTACCCCGGGAGGACCGCTGACCTGAGACCAAGCCCGTGTGGGTGTATCTGCGCCCCAGATACGGCGGGATTCATAGGCACTGAGAGTGGTCGAATTGCGCGGCATGTAGAGCAGCACATCACGGCCGGCATTCAGCATGTAATCATGCGTGAGATCGAATTCCTGCGTGCCCGCGATCACTGCCGCCGCATTGGCAGGCGGAGCCAGGAACTCGCCGGTGATTTCACTCAGGTAATCCTGTCCCGGCTGCTGCCACATGACCGTACAGTGATCCGTCCCCCAATCTTCCTTGTGACGAATCTCAAACGCATACTTCTGCCCGGCGGTCAGGGTGATCGCGGAGGAAGCCTGGGCAGCATGATTGGCAAAATTCGTGGCACTGACCGCAGTCGTCACCGAGGCACGCAATTGCAGGTTCGCCGTCGTGGCATCGGAGCTCAAATGAAATTCCGCCTTCTCATTGGCGGCCATGTAAAAGCGATAACTGCCCGTGACAGGAGCCAGGATGAATCCCCTGACACGCTGACCGTAAAGATCCGCGATGCTATCCTTCTGCGTCAGGGTGCTGACACTGCGATGAGCGTGAGGATAGTTTGGGTAATCAAGGCTGCTGGAAAGCGAAGCGACCGTATTGCCATTCACGCCAAACCAATATTCCGCCAGGGCCTTCCCGGCATCGGTGGCCAGGGCGGGCAGGATGGTCACCGTGATATCATCCGCAGCCGTATTGCCGGAATGCGTGGCGGTGGCCCGGAAGACATAGGTCCCCTCACGTGTCAGGGTGAGGCTTGTTGCCGCTGCATCGGGCGTGACGATGGTCGCCGCAGGCCCGCTGACCTGGGTCCACTGAATGGCGGGTGTGGTGTTGGCATTGGCCACATTCAGGGCCTGTGCCACGAGATCCAGCTTGTAGTTAGGTGCATATTGCGTGATCGGTTTTCCAGCTTCAACCACCAGACCTGTCGGGATGGAAGACGGCACCTCAAAGGGGGTCAAATGGGTGCCTGGAATCACCTGCGGCGTGGCCGTCGGGGAGGTTCCCCAGGCAACAGCCAGATGATCCCCGCCGTAGCTTTCCTTCATCAACGCCTCAATGTAATAACGCTGCCCCGCTTGCAGAGAAACGGGGTTGGATTTTTGCTCGGCATATTTGTTCCACTTTTGCGCCTCGGTCCAACTGGAGACTTTCGCGATCAGCGCTTTGTTACCCTCGGTGGCATCCGTACTCAGCCATAATTCTGCATTGTCATCCCCAGCGATCCAAAAGGTGTAGCTGCCCGTCGCGGTCGGGGTCAGATAGGCCATCATGCGAATCCCGTAGTGCTCGGCCCAATTGACGGGACTAGCGAACTGGGCATCCACCGTCCGCAGGATCGGATGCGTGGGATAATCGGCCGAAAGGGTCAGGTCGGCAACCTCCCCACCCTCTACATTCGCCCATACCTCTCTCAGCACGCCTGTCTGGGCATGAATAAAGGGGGTCAGAACCAGGAATAAACTGGAGATCAGGGCGAAGGCCTTACACATGCTAAGTAGCTGAAAATTAATCGATTATGCCCCTGGATGCAATCCTTGGTTGTCCAGAATCAGATCATGCATCTTGCAGTGGCTATAGGATGAAACGCTTCTGCCATCGACAGGTTACAGGATGCTCAAAACTGTCACCAAGACGCACCTGAAACGCAAGGTTTCCCCTTTCAGGACCTAACCAAAGAGACGGCGGAAATTTTCCCCGATATGCCCGATGAGCTCACTCACCGGCATCCCCCGTGTCTGGGCCAGGAGTTCATAACTGACGCTAAGATTGGCCGGGTGATTGAGCGGATACCCTTGCTCGCCCAAGGGGTGAGGATTCAAGGTGTCTGGCGGCCACATGTCAGGGGCATCCGTTTCTGCCAGCAGACGATCCAAAGGAACGGCCTTGAAGACGGCCAACTGAGCGGCCTTGCGCGGATGACCAAAATAAGGTGACAGGGAAAAATAGGCCCCCTTTTTGGCAAAACCGGGGATCATCTCCGCCGGACCTCCGTAGGAATGAAGCAGAAAACCTCGTCGTGGCGCAGTCTGTCTGCGCAATTCCTCCTCCAGCAGGCCCCAGGCACGCAGACAATGAATGGTGGCCGGACGCTCCAGCTCGGTCGCAATCTCCATTTGTGCCCGAAAGCAGTCTAACTGTGCCGGGATATCCGAGTTTTCGATCCAACGATCCAGCCCAACCTCCCCCACAGGAGCCTGGGGAAAGCCATGCAGTCGGTCTAACAAACGATCTTTCCAGTCGAGCGTGCGTTCTTTCACATACCAGGGATGCAAGCCGAAGGAAGGCCGGACAAACGGATACTTCAGGGCAAGGTCGGCCACCGTTTGCCAATCCTCTTCACAGGAGCCGTTCACAATCATCTCACCCACGTCACAGTTCCCCAGGTCAGCCATCACCTGATCCCGCCAGGGGTCCAGGCGGCTATCTTGGAGATGATTATGGGCATCGTAGAGCATGAGTTGTGGAGTCTCGGGAATAAGTAGGCAAGGTGGTGCGTTCTATGGGCGCACTCGGCGTCATGCCGAGACCCTTCACCCATCCAAACCCATGAAACACACTCTGACAATCCTCGCTCTCGCTGCTGGCCTCTTTACCCATGCCCACGCCGGCCAGGGGGAAAAAGTGGACCTGCCCGCCCCACAGGTTTCCGGCATCAACCAGGACGGAGCCACCGTGAACTTCGCCGATGTGTATGCGAAGGGCCCCACCGTGGTCTTCTTTTACCCCAAGGCCAATACCCCCGGATGCACCAAGCAAGCCTGCTCCCTGCGCGACGCTTTCGCAGACTTGACCAAAGAAGGTGTGCAGGTGCTGGGCGTGTCTTTTGACAAGCCTGAAGCCCAGAAAAAATTCAAAGACGACCATTCCCTGCCCTATGACCTGATCGCCGATCCTGAAGGTGCCATCGTCGATGCTTTCAAGGTGGATCGCATCGTCAAAGGAGTGATGAATCTGGCCTCGCGTCAGGCTTTCCTCATCAAGGGTGACAAGATCGTCTGGAAAGATGTGAAGGCCTCCACCGCCGAGCAGGCAGCCGATATCAAGCGCGTCTTGGCAGAGACCAAATAAGCCCGGATAAACCCTGGATAATATTCAAACGCCGCCTGTTACCAGGCGGCGTTTTTATTTCTGTGAGAGGTTGGGAAAAGCTCTCCGCTAATTCCGCACGGTTCGCTGAGCCAGCACGGTTTTGACAAGGCGCAGCATATCCGCCGGTTCATACGGTTTCGGCAACACTGCGGCGAAACCATAGGCGGCAGGTTTGGCCATGACAGGGTCATCGGAATAACCGCTGGAGACAATGGCCAGAACATCCGGGTCCAACTGACGAAGACGCTCCATGGCACGGACACCGCCCATACCGTTAGGGATGGAGAGATCCAGGATCACGAGATCAAAGGGATGTCCTTGGAGGATGGACTCTTGATACAAACGCACGGTTTCGCTGCCTTCGGCGCTCTCGGTGATATCATAGCTCTGACTGCTGAGATTGCGCACGATCAGACTGCGGACGAGCGGGTCATCCTCCAGCACCAAAATGCGGGGAACCGAGGACTGAGGCGAGCTTTCAAAGGCCGTGCTCAGGCCCATGGCTTCCACTTCGTCACCCTCTGCATCCACGGGCAGATAAAAACGCACGGTGGTGCCATTGCCCGCCTCACTGCGCACGGAGATGGAGCCGCCATGCGCCTTGGCGATGGATTCACAAACGGTGAGTCCCAAACCGGTGGCGTTCTCGGCTTTGCGGGTGCTGTAGTAGGGCTCAAAGATATGGGCCAGATTTTCCGTCGGGATACCTTCACCGCGATCGATCACCTCAATGACCACACCGGTGGGCTGAGAGGGATAATCATTGAGCATCTCATGAGGGAACATTTCACCCGGATCTGCCGCCACGCAGCGAACGGTGATGACGCCTCCCTCAGGCTGCGCCTGCTCGGCATTGCGAATCAGATTGCCTAACAAACGACGCACCTGCGCAGGATCGATGGCCAGATTCGGCAGACGCGGAGCCAGCTCCAGACGATATTCGATGCGCGTGGCACGGCTGTGGTGAAGGAAGAACTGCTCGACAAGATCCCCGAGCTGAGTCGGCCGCTTGATCGGCGCGCCGCCACGGGCAAAGGTAAGAAGCTGCTGAACCAAGCCCTGAGCCTGGAGGGTGGCCTGCTTGGCGGTGTGCAGCTCAGGCAATTGCACGGCACTGCGCAGGCGCATCTCCGCCAACGAGATATTACCCAGCAGCACCGTCAGCAGGTTATTGAACTCATGCGCAAAACCACGGGCCAGCAGCCCCAGGGACTCCAGACGATCCATCCGATTGCGTCGATCCGCCTCTTCGCGCCGGCTGGTGATGTCTTGCATCAGCACCAGCAGCCCTTCGGCAAACGGATGACCGCGGATTTCCAGCCAGGTCTGTTTCTCCTCAAAGTAAAGTTCGCGCGTCACGGACTCCCGATGCAAAAGGGCATGAGCAAGAGCCTCGAAATGCGACTCGCGAGTTGCCGTCGGCAGCAGATCCCAAAAATTGGCTCCGAGGAGCTTTTCCGGGCCGCGTTCAAACAGTTTCTGCGCGCTGGCATTCGCATAGATCAGCTTCCATTTGCTATCCAGGGCGATGAGCGGATCGGAGATGCTTTCCACCACATCCACCAGGGGGGCCTGGGCGGCGCGCTCCGCCGCAGAGGCAGATGTGGGTAGATTTTCGGAAGCAGGGGCGGACAGACTGCGGAAGAGAATGACCACGCCGGTCAGTTGCCCTGACTGATCGCGCAAAGGCGAGGAACGATCCTGCACCGCCACACGGCTGCCATTCAGAGCAGTCAGCCAAACGGTGCGTTCAGGTGCAGGTTGACTGGAGGTGCCTAGCTCGACAGCGGCGGGTTCACCACTGTTATGATAGATGCGAAAGACCTCGTGCAGGGAGCGCCCGACGACCTGCTGCTGAGGCCAGCCCGTGATGCGAGCCGCCGCCGGATTCATGAAAACGATCACCCCGGCCAGATCTGCCGCGATGACGCCATCCGCCAAGCTTTGAAAGGCCTCGAAATAACTCTGCTCACGGCGCACGCGTTCCCTTTCCTCATGATGCCTGGTGGCAGCCACCTCGACCGTGAGACGCAGTTCATCCTGATTGAAGGGTTTTAAGAGATAGCCCTGAGGATTGGTTTCGCGGGCGCGATTGACGGTTTCCAAATCCGCACAAGCCGTCACATAGATCACGCTCACGTGGCCCTTTTGTTGGAGCCGCTTGGTGGTCTCGATGCCATCCAAGGGACCGTCCAGATGGACATCCATCAGCACCAAGTCAGGACGCAATTCATCGAAAAGACGCAGGGCATCCTCACCCGTAGCACAAGTGCCGACGACCCGATAACCGAGGCCATTCAGACACGCGGCCATGTCACAGCCGACGAGCCCTTCGTTCTCGACGATCAATATACGGATGCGGTCAGGACCATTCATTTTGCGTTAGCGATACCACGCTAACTCTAAATATCAGCATATGCTATAGGAAATCGCAATTGAATTTCCGTGCCACCAGAATTTGACGCCCCCAAACTGAACTGCCCGCGCATCTGTTCGGCAAAAACGGCTAAAATTTTCAATCCCAATCCTGGGGATGCCGAAGCCGTAAAACCGGCCGGGAGTCCGACCCCGTTGTCGCTGATCACCAGAAGCCCGCCCTGCTCTGTGAATGTCAGCCGAACACGCACCGCCCCGGCCCTACCGGCGGGGAAGGCATGTTCGAAAGCATTGGAAAGCGTTTCATTGAGAGTGAGGGCCAGGGGCATCAGCCATTCCTGCTGAATATTTCCCTCCTCCAGATCCAGCCGCACGGTCACACGATCAGACGACACGTCATAACATTCACGCAAGCGCTGAACGAGACCATCGGCGAAAACGGCAAAGCTCTCTGAGGTACCCAAAGCAATCTGGTAAAGATGCTGATGAAGCTCGGCAATGGCCCGAACACGGTTCTGACTGGAGCGCAGCGCGCTGCGGGCCACGGCATCCGTGAGGGTATTCGACTCCAGATTCAGCAGACTGGAGATAATCTGGAGATGGTTTTTGATGCGGTGATGTGTCTCGCTGAGCAGCAGCTTTTCCCGCGAGAGATCCGCCACCGGCCACGCGGAAGATAGCATCGCCTGCACAACGGTCAGCGGAGACTGAGCGAGGGATGACAGGTTCGCCGATGGACTGCCACCTGTCTTTTCAGTGAGTTCGGTAAGCTCAAAGTCAAAACCACCTCCACCGGTCGAGGCAACACGCAGACGACAGGTCCTGCGGTCACCGTCTTTGGTAAAGCAGGCCATATCAGCGACGGGCTCAGCCGCAGCGGCGAGTCGGCTGAGATGCGCGTAAAATCCGGTGGGGTCGGAGGGACGGAAATGCAGATGCAACGCCCGCCCGCGAGCCTCAGCCTCTGTCAGCCCAAGGAGGGCAAGACCGCGCGGGGTGATCTCCTTGATGCGACCGTTTACATTCGTTCGCAGGAGCATTTGCTCGCTGCATTCGAGATGTAAGAAAGCCGGGGCCGATGAAAGGCCCGCGTGTTCTCGCACGGACTGCGACGGTGATATTGCCGCCAGTTTCGCGACGGGTAAGAGCGGTGACGACTGCTTTTGGAAAAAATGAACCGTGCAGTGGGGCTGCCCTTGAGCATCGAGAACCTGAGCCAGAGTCAAAGTCGCCCGGATGGATTCGCGATCTGTCTGACGCACACGCACCTCTAGGGAAGTGCTGCGCTCGCCGCTCTCCAGCATGCGACGCAGGGCTTCGCGCCGGGCGCGGGCATCCTCGGGCTCCAGCCAAGTATCTAGCGGAAAACGGCGAAGTTCCGTCTTCGGGTGACCTAACAAACTTTCCGCCAAATGATTCACCTCAAAGACGGCACCTGCCTTGTCCATCAGGACTACCGGCACGGGGGATTCATGCAGAAGAGTGCGGAACTTCGCCTCCGTCGCGCGCAATTGCTCCTCATGACGACAATGCTCCGTGACATCCTGAATGCAGACGAGCAAGCCGCTGCCGGAAAGACTGGAGGGTTGGAACTCCAACTCCTTCAACAAGCCGTCCGAAGTGGCCAAAGAGAACGTGCGCGTGAGCTGACGACGCCACACATCCTCTCGCCACAGAGTCGTGACCTCCTGACGATGTTCGCTGTTGGGGCAGGCCGCACTCAGCCAATTCTCCACGGTTTCATCCTTTTGCAGAGGCCGCCCGAGCAACTTGGTGAGCGGCTCATTCTGATAAACCGGTGTGCCCAGATCATCCAAGATCAGCACCCCGCAAGGGAGGGCATCCATGTAATGACGGACGCGCGACTCCTTCTGGGTAAAGACGCGCTCAGCTTCGTGAAGCGTGCGCAGTTCCTGACGTGCCCGCGCAAGTTCATCCTGCAAACGGCGGAGTTCCAAGGCCTGAGCCGGAGACTCCATGACAGGCTGCGGTTGGGTGATGGAGGCCACCGCGCTGGCAAGGGCAGGCAGATTGGGCGGCGCGGAAAAAGCCACCCGCTGAGGCGGCTCCGCACTCACGACCGCAGGCAACAGCATTGCCAGATAACGACGCCCCTCATCACTGCGGCAATGTGTGATCAGCCAGCGTTGCGTCGGCCCCTTTTCCTTGGATGGAAAAGGCTGTGTTTGCAGAGCGGGCAGATCCATTACCCAACCGGAGGTTTTCGCCTCGCCGACCAGTTTTTCCAAAACCAAGCCCCATTGCAATTGCAGTCGGGAGGCCTCCCGAACATCGGCATAAACTTCCCAAAAGCTGGAAATCCCTTCCTGAATACCCCGCGCAAGGCCCAGCTCTGCCGCAGCGGAATTCGTCTGTTGCACGATCCCACGCTCATCCAGCAACACCATCGGCAGGGTTGAGTTTGTTAAATCCGGTTTCGCCGGTTTTTCAGCGGGCAGCTCTGCGGGAGGAGTATCCTCAGTAGCGACAAGCGCCTGAATCGCCGCCGCATTGCCGAACTTTTCACAGGTGACCATCAGCCCACCCACACTGGCATCACGCTTCCGCCGCCAAGGGCGCACCTCCCAGCGATAGACCACACGCCGACCATCCGGACCGGAGAGGGCATCATGCTCGCTACGCACCACATGCCCTTGCAGGGCACGCTCATACACCTGCCGCCATCCGGGGTGCATTCCTGGAAAGACCTCGTATTGACTACGCCCGATCAGGGGTGTGACGCCTTGGAGAGAGAACTCCTCCATCCAGGAACGATTCGCCAAAAGATAGCGCATCTCATGGTCAAACATCGCCATCGCCACCGGAGCATTTTCAATCAAGACCCCCAGCACCAGTTCCATGTCCTCAGGCGGCTTCTCCTCATCCCCAAAATCCTCCACTCCAGCCCTCGGGATCGAGGGCGGAATGAACTTGGGTTGAATCACGTTTCGGAGGACAGATGAGGACATCGAGAACCGGAGAGGCTGAAAATCTGAATTTTTTAAATATAAGTGTGTGTCAAGTTCTCAACAAGGCGAAACCTGCTAGATTTGCGTCTCATTTTAGCAAAAAGCTCCCTTTCGAAATTACTCCCGATGATAGGGTTCTTTTCGCAAAATACTATAAGCACGATAAAGCTGCTCCGCCAGAACAACGAGCGCGATCTCATGCTGAAGTGTGAATGAAGACAGCGTCCAGCACTCATCCGCTTGCTGACGCAAAGACGCGCTGTGACCGTCGGCACCGCCGATGATCAGGCTGGCGCGCTTGGTTCCTTGAAGGTCTTTCTGCTCGATCCAACGCGCCAGATCCAAGCTACGATAAGCCTTCCCACGTTCATCCAGAACCAAACGCAAGCTGTCGGCACTGGCCTGAAGGAGCTGGGATTCCACGTGATCACGCGGCCCTTCTTTGATCACCACATGCTCCACCTTGGTCATCCGCTTCAGCCGATATAAATAGTCTTCCAAACCCAGTTTAGCCCAAGGGAGTGCGGGTTTACCCACCGTGATGATTCGCCAATGCATCCCTAACTATCGGGCGAAATGTAGCATGTTCCAAGCTATGAAAAATCTAACAAAAGCAAAAAATTAAGCCCTTATTAAAGTCTCGGCCTATCATTGCTGTTGCATAATCTAAAAAATTCCCTAAACTGCGAAAGCGACTTCAAAAAAACCGCACTCACGCCATGCTTCACTCCCAGATGCTCAATCGGCTCCGCCTCCCCCTCATGGGCCTTACCTCAACGGTTCTCGCCTCTTGCGCGCTGCCTTCCAAGAATGCTTGGAATCAGATCCAAGACGAAGGTCTGATCACCTATTACATGAGCAAGCCCTCCGGCGCGCCCTTAACCTCTACACCTCGTCAGCAGGTGGCCGTCAAGAGCTCCACCCCAGCGGAAGCTCCCAAGCGTGAAGTGGTGACAACTGATAGCAGTCTCCCGGTCGCACGTGCTGTCAGTGATCTTCCCGGCTACGTTCGCTCCCCTTACACCAGCCCAGGTCGCCTCGTCGATGTCCGTGGCATGAGCGCAGGCTCCAAAGTGGTCTGCCCATATACCCAAAAGCCCTTCATTGTGCCGACGGGCATTAAGAGTGGCTCCACCGCTATTGCCTCCAGCCCCACTCCAAAACCGCAGCCAAAGCCACGTTCCTCCGTGACAGTGCCGGTCCCTTCCAGCAGCCCGACCAACGTCGCTGCCATCCCCCCCCCTTCAGAGCCCAAGCTTGATTCCGCCCCAAGCACTGAGCCGACAACATCCGTCACCACTCCAACGACTCCGGCCTCCGATTTGCCTTATGGCTCTGCCATCCCTGGCCGTTCTGGATTCGTCAACAGCCCTTATGCTGCCAAGCATCAGCTCGTGGATGTGACCGGCCTGCCAACCGGTATGGAAGTGAAATGCCCCTACACCGGCAAACTCTTCCGCGTTCCGCCGCAGTAGTTTTTAAGTCTTCCGTTCGTTGTGCAAACCCCGCCTTGATATGAATCAGGCGGGGTTTGTTTTTTCTGACCGTTACTGATCCGCCATCACCTTTTCCACACCGGTGACGATTTCACGAATGCGGAAATTGAGGCCATCCGTCTTGCAGACAGACTGAATTTTTGGATCGGCGAGGCTGGCGCGCAAGAGCATGGCCAGTTGACCATAGCCATAAACTCCGACGTCGTTCATCTCGACCACGACGATCTTCTTATACCGGGCAAAGAGGGTGCCCAGGTTGGCGGGCATCGGATGCAGATGGCGCAGGTGGGCCGCACCCACCTTTTGACCTTCAGCGCGGAGACGGTTCACGCTTTCTTTGATCGGCCCGTAGCTGCTGCCCCAGCCGATGAGCAGGGCATCACCTTCCTGGTCGCCATGGACTTCTGGCAGAGGCAGGCTGTTGGCCAGATCCAGTAGCTTGTTGCGGCGCTTGTCCGTCATCTTCTGGTGCATCTTGGGATTGCCGCTCGGGTGGCCCCATTCGTCATGTTCCAAACCGGTGACGTGCGGATAGCGTCCGCCTTCCATCTTCGCTCCTGGAGGCGCATGACGGGTGATTTGATCCAACGGATACGGTTTGAAATCAGCGGGTCGGTTTGAAAGATCAAGAGTGGGCTCCACCCAGTGCTTGTCGAGATCCGGCTCGGTGAAGGCCTCGATGCGGCTGCTCAGGGCCTGGTCGCTCAGGATGATGACCGGGCAGGAATACTCACGAGCTAGTTTCCCTGCTTCGAGGGCGATGTAAAAGCAGTCCTCAACATCCTTCGGTGCAAGCACGATGCGCGGGCAGTCGCCGTGGCTGCCGTAGATGGCCTGGAGCAAATCGCTCTGCTCCACACTTGTGGGTAGGCCGGTGGAAGGGCCGCCGCGCTGGACATTGATCACGATCAGCGGGATCTCCGCCATGCTCGCATAGCTCAGCGCCTCCATTTTCAAACTCAGGCCCGGCCCCGCACTGCCGGTCACGGCCAAATGCCCTGCATAAGCTGCGCCGATGGTCATGGACACGGCGGCCAGCTCATCCTCCGCCTGCACATACATGCCGCCATACTTCGGCAGCTCGCTGCGCAGTGTTTCCATGATGCTGGACCAGGGCGTGATGGGGTAGGCCGATCCATAGCGCACGCCGGCAGCGATCAAGCCCATCGTCATAAGTGTGTTGCCATCCGTGCTCAGGCGGTGCTCATCTTTGTGCTCGCCTTCTTCAAAGTTGAAGGTGCCCATGTCACCGATCGGGTAAGCATAGCCTGCATCAAAGGCCAGCAGCGCATTGCGCAGCACACTCTCATCCTTGTTGCCAAACTGACGGCTGACAATGCCCACCAGTTTCTCCTTATCGAGCTGATAAACCGCGCATAGCAGCCCCAGAACAAACATATTCTTCCCTCGATCCCGTGCACTGCCGCCGATGGCCTCCACCGTCGCCGCCGTGAAAGGAATACCGATGTGATGAATGCCGCGCTCACTTTTGAGCTCCGTCACCTCGCCGCTATCATAAAAGCAGATACCGCCCTGCCGCAGGGAGCCGAAATGCGCCTCATAGCTGTGCTGATAAAAAGCCACCAGGACATCGCTCTCCTCCCCCGGATGCAAGACCTCGCCAGACCCGAGATGAAGCTGGAAAATGGATGGCCCGCCGGAGATCGTGGACGGGATCGTCATGTAGGTCATCACGTCGTGCTGAGTGCGCCCCGCAAGCCGTGCAAGGAACCCTCCGATGGACTGAATCCCGTCCTGCGAGTTGCCTGCAAGACGGATGACGGCATTGCGAAGCGTCGTTGAACCGGACGCCGGTGAAACAGTGGCTGTGGACATGGTTAGGCACAGACCCGGGTCGTTGGTTGGGAACTCCGAGTCTATTTTCCCATGCTGCAATGAAGCCGCCTTCAGCGTCAAGCCAGTGTTTCACCCGGCACATCCTTTTTGACAAACCACCCCGCCTGCCCTCGTTATCACCCGCCATGTTTCGCACCCTCCTCCTCGCCACCTTCGCACTCACAGCCCTCCTCTGCGAAGCAGCCGCCCGGCCTAACGTCCTGGTCATCCTCTGCGATGACCTCCGCCCGGACGCCCTCGGCTGTTATGGGTCCAAACACGTCAAAACCCCGAACATCGACCGCCTCGCCGCCGAGGGGGTTCTTTTTCAAAACGCCTTCTGCACCACCTCCCTATGCTCACCCAGCCGCGCCTCCATCCTCAGCGGCCTTTATGCCCACACTCATGGCGTCACCAATAACTTCACGGAATATCCAGGCTCCATGGACAGCTTCCCCCAGGTGCTGCATGACTCCGGTTACGCCACCGCCTACATCGGCAAGTATCACATGGGTGAAGAGAACGACGAACCCCGCCCCGGCTACGATTACTTCGTCACCCACAAAGGCCAGGGCAAATACTTCGACACCGAATTCAACTTCCACGGCCAAAAGCGCGAGGTCGTCAAAGGCTACTACACCACCGTCGTCACCGACATGACGCTCGACTGGCTCAAAAAGCAGTCCGCCGAAAAGCCCTGGTGCATGTTCCTCGGCCACAAAGCCCCCCACAGCTTTTATACCCCGGAGCCCAAGTATGAACACACCTTCGATGACGTCCGCGTCCCCTACCCCGCCACCGCTTTTCAGCTCGATGACAAACCCACCTGGATCAAAGAGCGTCTCTACACCTGGCACGGCATCTATGGCCCCCTCTTTGACTGGCGCAAAAAATTCCCCGACGACCGCCCCGAGGCCGTCAAAGACTTCGAAGCCATGGTCCACGGCTACTGGGGCACCGTCCTCAGCGTCGATGACAGCCTCGCCCGCCTCCGCACTTATCTCGAGGAAACCGGCCAGCTCGACAACACCCTCATCCTCTTCATGGGCGACAACGGCCTCCTCGAAGGCGAGCACGGCATGGTCGATAAACGCACCGCCCATGAAGCCAGCCTCCGCATCCCCATCGTCGCCCGTTACCCCGGCCTAACTAAAAACGCCAAAAAAGTCTCTCAGCAAGTCCTCACCGTCGATATCGCCCCCAGCATCCTTCAGCTCTGCGCCGCCCCCGCGCTCAGTGGCATCCACGGCCAATCTTGGGTCAAACTCATCCAGGAAGGCGACCCCGCATGGCGCCAAAGCTGGTTCTATCACTACAACTACGAAAAACAATTCCCCTACACTCCCAACGTCCGCGCCATCCGCACCGACGAATGGAAATACATCCACTACCCCCACGGCAACGGCAAACCCGACCGCCATCTCGCCGAGCTGTACAACCTGAAAGACGATCCGGGTGAAACGAAAAACCTCATCGGCAAAACCGAACTCGCCCCTAAAGTCGCCGAACTCCAGGCCGAACTCAGCAAGCTCATGGCCGCCACCGGCCTCACCCCAGCCACCGACAAAATGCCCCTGGATGAAGGCGTGAAGAGCGAGCTGCCCGACGCCAAAATCCGCTAAACCGGGGGAAATCGAGCCACTCATCCAAGAGGCAAACTGAGCACATCCACGTCTATAAAGGATTGCATTTCAGGGTTCTTCGGTCTTCCAGTAGCGAGCCAGAGCTGTTTCTCCGGTGACTATGAATTTACCGCTTCCCTATTCAAATAAGAACCTGCCAAAGACCGTTGGGAAGCCAAAGGAAGTTTTTTAGAACGACTCGTTGGAGCATGGTGCTCAGGGCTTCCGATATGGGGAACGAGGCGGCGATGCAGGATATGGAGCATCTGTGTCGCGCCTATTGGTATCCGATCTACGCGTTTGTGCGGCGGCAGAACTAATCCCCTGAAGATGCCCAAGATTTGGCTCAGGGTTCTTCGCTCATGTTCTGGAAAACAATGTCATCAGCCTCCAGACGGTGGATGATCACACGGCTCCTTCACCGACACAACGTTTCGCAATGGCCTTGCCAATGCCCGTGGCACTGCCGGTGATGAGGATGACTTTGTTTTCGAGACGCATTTCAGTGATGTTGATCAGGTTCGTAGCCGAAGTATGGATAATCATTCTCAGGCATAAAGCTCGACTCGGTTTTTCTCGCCTGCACCTCCAATGTTGTGATCAAGGGAGCCATGACAGCACCTTTGATAATAGTAAACAAGATCTCGCGGCGGGTGACTGCTTTGGTTTCAGTGGTCATAACGCGTCGTGCCATAGGTTTTCTTGCCAACATAAATTTTATGGAAGACCACGCCTAGAAAGACAATGAGGCTGGCCCACCACCCTGCTCTTCAAGCGCTTCACGCACCTTCATGCCGTCAAAAGTGCCTACCTCGCTCTTCGCCTTCATCGCTAGCGCAGCAGCGCATCCGGCAGCCTCGCCAAGAGCCATTGCGGTGGCAGTAACTCGGCTGGAGGCGCTCGCCTCGCTGCTGGCACTGTGGCAACGACCAGCGACGAGGAGATTGCTCACCTTTTGCGGAACCAATGTGCGATACGAGATGTCATAAGGCTTGGGCTGGAAGCCAGATCCGGTAAAAGGTTTGTCGAGTGTAACCTCTGGCGGATGAATATCGAGGAACCAGCATCCGGTAGCAATGGCGTCATCATGACGCGTTGTCTTTTGCAGGTCTTCTAGGGTAAGAACATTGAGTCCGACAATGCGGCGTGTGTCGCGGACGCCGATGTAGGGGCCGCTCATGATGTAGTAGCTGTTTTCAAAGCCGGGCACTTTCTTCTTCCACTCGTTGAAAATAATCCATGCGTCCTTGCGACCCCGAATCTCCGCGCGAGTGAAATCGGCAGCATCGGTAGCATCGGCGGGCACACGTGTGGCGTGGACGTAGCACTCGTCCTTCGCAAAAGCAAAAATGAGTCCTGGCCCATAGAAGTTCGGCAGCCGACCTTCTTTGTGGGCCTCAATTAGAACTTTCTTTGCTGCTTCTTTGGTTTCTTTGACGGGCACCACGTTTCCGATACGAAAGTGCATCGTCAGCGGCATGAGAGGAGTCGATCTAACAGTCGGACAATTTGCCCAGTGTGCAATGTCGCCATCGCCCGTGCAGTCGATTACCTGACGAGCCTCCACGCGAGTAAGCCCGTCTTTGTTAGCAATGATCACCGCTGCGATGCGGCCTTCCTTCACCTCTACATCACAGGCCATGCTATGGTAAAGCACCTTCAAATGGTCGCTGTGCTTCAAGATGAGTTCATCGCTCAGCAGCTTGAACTCCTCAACGTTCGGAATCCATACACTGCCCCAATACTTGGTGATGAGGTCAGGTCGGAGGTCGTCGATGTGCTTAGCGCCTTCTTTTGCCACGCCGAGCTTTTGTAGCAACTCCAGTGGGATGCCTTTCACGACAAAGCGCCCGCTAGGCTTGTCGATCAAGCCATCGAAATACGGTAATCCGACCGTGGTAATGATGCCGCCGGAAAAGCCGGCGCGTTCGATGAGCAAAGTCTTCGCGCCATTACGTGCGGATGAGATCGCCGCTGCGATGCCTGCGCAGCCGCCGCCGCAGACGAGGACGTCAGTTCGGATGGTTTTCATGGTATCGGAATACTACGATGCTTTAGAAGCGAGTGTAGCGACAAAGGCTGTGTGAAATGCGACAAGGAAAGCGGCTAGGGCTTTAGCCGCATCCAGTCAGCAGCTGATTCGGCTAACGCCGAAGCCACTTTATTTTGGCAGTGACATGATCCACTGCTTGAGCATGTCCACGGCGCGGGTGTCTGTCTCCCGGGTGCCGACGAGGGGCATGCGGAGGAAGCCTTCGCTGGCGTTCATGCGGGTGAGGATTTGACTGTGCGCGGCGTCACCTGGGGCGATGATGCGGCGGGCGGTGTTTCCGCCATGATTGATGACGACGCCGTTGATCAGGCCGGTTTGCTCCAGCGCGATTTCGGGGCGGAGATTCCAGGTCGTTGGCGAAAGGCCGCCGGGTTGATGGCAATTGGCGCAGTTCACGGCGAGGTAGCTACGGGCACGCTCCGCGATGGAGGCTGATGATTCACTGGGGCTGGTGTGCTTGGGTGCGGCGCTGGCAGGTTGTGACAGGCCTGCGAGCAGTCCGTGCTTAGTGAGGAGTTCGAGTTGATTGCCGGGAAATCCTTTGAGGATGGATTCGCGATTAAGCTGCCGGGTGTTGAAAGACAGGGCAAAGCCAGCATTGGGGTTGTGGCACATCACGCACTCCGCTTGTGCGGGGAACCGCCAAGTTTGGCTGCGTGACACGCCTTGCTCACTGACCGTGATCTGCGTTTCGGCACCCGACTCCGGGACGAGGGTGGCCTCGGTTCCCGAGTCGTTCCAGCGATAGCTGACACCATAGGCACCGGCTTCATTTTTGACGAGGAGACGCGTCTCGATGGGGCGGGCGTTTTTGGGGTTTCCGCGTTCGGTTTCCAAATCCAGATGCTGCACCCAGATCATGCCGGTGGGGAAGCTCCAGTTGCCGTCCCGTGTGCCTTCGATACGGCTATTGAGATCCGGCATGACGAACCAATGACGTGACAGGGCATGGTCGTTCCAGGCTGGATGATTCACCGCGTAGGGCAGCACCGACGAGGCGGGAGAGAGTTCGCTCGGGCGTGTGAAGAGGCGCGTATCGCTGAGCTTCTGCGGGAATCCGGCACCGGGCTTGCCTGCGACGAGCCGGAGGATCTTGCCGCCGCTGTAATCCGTCGCGAGCACGTCGCCATTCGTGAGGTCGGCATGAAAGGCAGTGATGGCGCTCTTTCCCGTGAGGCGTGTGACCACGGGCGGCTTGCCCTCGCGGCGCAGGAGGCTCCACAGATTGCCCGAGGTATAATCAGCGAAGAGGTATTTTCCCGCAAGCTCAGGGAATCGGCTGCCATGATAGACGAGGCCTCCCGTGATGGAGTTGCCCTGACCGGTGCCGGAGCCATGTGGATAGGCATGGAGTGAAGGCACACTTTCAAAGGCGGTTTCTGCGGCGGTGGGTTTCTTGGGACCTCCGGCTAGGCCTTCGCGGTAGGGCCAGCCGTAGTTGCCGCCCCGTGTGACGATGTTCACTTCCTCCCAGGAGCCGCCGCCGACATCGGCCATCCAGAGGTCGCCTGTCTTGGCATCAAAATGAATCTGCCAGGGATTGCGCATGCCAATGGCCCAGAACTCGGTGCGCACCTTGTCCAAGTCGGTGAGGGGCACCCCATTAAGCATGCCATTCCAAGAGCCGCCGAGGCTTTGATGGACGAATGGATTGTCCTTCGGGATGGTGAAGCGGGCTTTGCCATCGGTGAGGGGGATGGAAGGATGCGCGTTAGGCTCCAAGCCACCGGGCTTGCGGTCCACATCAATGCGCAGGATGCCGGAGAAGAAGTTTTTGCTGATGTTCTGACCGTTTTCGTATTGGTCATTCTGGCCGCCTTCGTCACCGAGGGAGATGTAGAGATAGCCGTCGAGCCCAAAGCGCAGCGATGACCCTTGATGATTGGGGGCTTGATCGAGTTGTTCGATGAAAACGACCTCAGAGGCAGCATCCGCCCGCAAGGGATCGTCAGCCCGCCTTTCGAAACGCGAGACGCGTTCATAGGATTGGCCATCCTGTTTGGTGATCGAATAGAAGACAAAGAACTGGCGATTCTCGGCCTGTTTCGGATGAAACGCGATGCCGGTGAGTCCTTGCTCGTTGGTCGTCGCCAGCTTCTCTCCACGGCTTTTAATAAGCGCATTGAGATCCAAAAAGATCTGGGACTCCAGCTTCGGGGCCTTCAGATCTGGAACCATGCGAATGACCCCTGTTTTCTTCTCGAGGACAAACAAGCGAGTGGATTTGTCCGCGATGGACTCCAGTCCACAGGGCTCGTCAAAACGCAGTCCCGGCAGCGCATCCGTCCATTCATAGGCGGTGGAAGGCGGAGCCGCTGGCACATTGAGCGTGGCATTGATCAGCCGCAGCTTATTGGAAAGGGTGATGGAGACCTTGGCCGTGGCAGACTCTCCTTCCCGAGTGGCGACACGATAAACGAGCGAGTCGTTTTCAAAGCCAGCGCCGGTGTGTGTGTATTCGATGATGCCTCCATCCAACACGATGGCCTGTCCCTGAGTCGGTGGGGTTTCGATCACCAGCGTTCGGGGATCCATCTTGCCCACTTTGGCGTAGTCGTTACTCAGAACAGGAAGTCGCTCCTGGCTGCCTGGATGCAGAGTGTATTTATCTCCATTGGCGATGAGGGGGCGCGGTGGTGACTTGGGCGACTGTGCTGATAACGGCGCGATCGCCGCCATGAAAGCAAGCGAAGTGCTGAGGAAGAATGGGGGTCGGGGCATGTTGAAAAGTGTGTTCGTCTTCTGTCTTGTCATCATCGGTATATGGCAGAGGCCGCAGCCACGTCACTCCAGCTTCAGCACGGGCTTGCTGCCGCTTACCGCGTGTTTGATCTCGAAGGTCTTGGTTTTGCCGCCGTGCTCGATGGTGATGTCATACCAGCCGAAGTAGCCTTGCGTGATCGCTTTGCCATCGGCGGCACTGGTGAGATCGGCGTTGGTCCACCATTTGCCTTTCACAAGATCACGCCATACTTTTACTGCGGGGCGCTCAGTCCAGTCGGCTTTAAACATGGCGGCGGTGGGTTTCCAGTGGCGCTTTTCCCAGAAGCCCCAGATAACGAAGCCGGTCATTTGCGGGTGGCTGTAGCAGAGCGTGAGCATGTCGCGCATGTGGTCGGCATGGAGTTGGTCATCGAGCGTTTGGAAGTCGTATTCGGTGACGGTCAGAAGTTTCACCATGGACCCAAAGTGCTGATAGATCTTCCACTCGTCGTCGATGCTCGGGATGGCGTAATCACTGAAGTGGCTCTGGAAGCCGCAGCCATCGGGCGTTTGGCCGCGTTCAATGAGGTGCTTCATGTGCTTGTCGAAGCCTGCGGTGCGATCAGGATTGAAGGTGTCCTCGTTCACAAAGAGCAGCTTATCGGTCTGTTTGCGGATCTTTGCGTAGATGTCGGGATACACATCGGGGCCGACGACCTTGTAGAGGGCATCGGCTTCCACAAAGGGCACGGGATGATTCAGCGCGTCCCATTCATCGACATACGGCGCAGCAAACGGCAGCGCGAAAGCCCAGTGCTGATCATAGCGAGCCATCAAGCCAGCAGGTCCACCCTTCTTCACTTCCTCAGCGGCCCAGGGCTCCAGATATCCCCAGCTCAGGTAGTGGCCGCGTGAGGTCATCTTCTTGTCCTTGGCCCATTGCAGGGTCCATTGCACAGCGGCCTGGGTGCGCAGGCGGTTAGCGGCTTCCCAGGGTTTCGCGGGATCGGTTGCACCTTCGATGTTGCCCACCCGCAGGCCACTTTCAGGCACCACACGACTGAACAACTCATCGACGGTGTTGCGATACTTAATCTGATCTTCCTCGGTGATTTTAAAGCCGAGCCCAGAGAGCATGTTCACATCCACCGCACTGCCGAAACCAAAGAGATGGCGCTTCATGCGCACGGTTACTTTGGCAGCTTCGATGGGTTTGCCTGTAGCATCATGAACCACGACGTTGAGTTGTCCCTGCCGCAACTTGGCGATGCGGGCCTCCGCTTCCTTGCGCCATGGCGCATCGAGTTCACGACCCGCATAAGTTTTCTTCATCTGCGGTGCCTTGAAGACATCAAACCCAACCGGGAAGCGATACACCTGAATGTCCGCCACCTCGATGACCTGCTTCTGCTCGCCGATGGCAATCTTGGCATTACCCACACCTTCCGGAAGGTCGTTTCCGGCCTGGAAGGCAAAGTAGGTGGTCTCCCAATCTTTGCCAATGATCTGCGTCTTCCAGAGCACGGTGGACTTGTAATCCTTCGTGTTCTGCACCGCGCAGGTGATCTTGCCTTTACCATCTGCCATCTCGCTCTCAACCGTGCGCGCCTTCACCACAAACAAGCACACTTGATCCTTGGCGATGGCTCCGGTAAAGTTCTTGTTCAGCGCGAGTTCGTAGGACTTATCGAGCTTCGCCGGTGAAGTGGCGCGGAAGATAGTTTTCGTCGGCGCATCGGTGCTCTCCACCTTTTCAATCGTCCCAAACTCCGGCTTCACGACCTTCGGTGCAATGAGCGCTTCTGGCAGCAAAGCCACAGCTTCAGGTGGAAGCTGCGGCTCTTCGGCGTGAAGTGAAGCGAGCGCTAGAAGGGCGAGGAGGAGATGTCGGCTCATGAGCGTTTATGGTTGGCTGAGATGAGGCACGTCGCAAGCATCACAGAGTGCAACCGTTGCATAAAGAAAGTGGTTTCGGCTTTAGCCCAATCCCCTTCTGAACGCAGCCACTTGGCCCAAGCGCAAAACTCTTTCTCACGCTGGGCTTGATGCCCATCGCATCTGCTCTATCGAGCGCTAATCTTCAGCGTTCCAGCGGCCCGGCGAGTCGCCTTGGCGGCGTCGGGGGCGGTGAAGTGGCCGATGATGCCAGTGCCTTTCGGGGCGCGGACACCACGGAAGGTGACGGCGCGGGCGCGGCTGGTTTTGGTAGCGGGTAGAGTCAGGCTGCCAGTGAGAATGCCGGTCTTTTTGTCAAAGCGCATTTTTACGCCGCTCACTTTCGCAGTGGGGGCGGCCCTCATACTGGTGCCTTGTACGCTGAGTGCGACTTCGGGCTCGGCGGGCACGTCCTCGCCGATGAGATCGAGCTGCGCTGTCGTGATGCTTTCCTCTAAGCCGAGCAGATTAAGCCCCGCTGGCTCGGGTGTGTAGCGTGAGCCGATGACACCCGTGTATTCCACGAGAGAGATGCCGTCTGGGAAGGCACCGCGATTTGTCGCGGACTGAAACCAGGAGAGTTCGCCTGCGGCGTCGCCATCAGCATTGACGAAAATTTGCCCGGCGATCGTGCTGGAGCCACTGGAGTTAGAAAGGATGAAATAGACGGGGAAGGTCGCGCCATACGACGTTTCAGAAAGCGTGGTCGCCAGACTCACCGGCGCGCTGCCATCGGGAGCCCAGACAGTGAGTGTCACATTACCGACCGGGGAAATGCTGGCCGCGAGGAAACCAGCACCCGAGGGCTGTCCAGCGGGCGAACTGCTATCATTGACGAAGACGAGATTGATCTTCTGTGCGCTGGCATACGGGCTCGGGTCAGCAGCGCTGCGGACGGTTGCGCGTGCGCCATTCACGGCGGCGGAGCTGCTGGCGTCGGCGACTTCGCCGTCAAAGGTGAAGTAAGGCTGCGGGCTTCCTGGGGAATAGTCATCACTGAGGGTAATGCTGCCGCTCACCGTCACACCTGCGCCGGGCGGCGTGATGGTGACATCGCCCGTGTCTGGATCGAGAGTGACCGCGGCGCTGGAGAAGGGATAACGCACGAGTTTGTGGATAAGAAATCCCGTGGTCTGTCCACCGCGCGTCAGGGTAAAGCGGAGGCGTCCGCCATTGTTGCCATTCAGCTCTTCGGAGCGCTCGACGACGCTGTCGTAGGTCCCCGCGGCGTCGGCAAACGGGATGGCAGGCAGCACCTCAATCGAGGCTTCCACCTTGTTCGTGGTGGTGCCGTCGGGAAGGGTGGCGCGGAATGTCACGGCAAAGGTGCCCGTCTCCGTCGGACGACCGACGACGAACCCACTGCCCGGTGCTTGCGAGTCGATGGACAGACCCGCTGGCAGCCCGGTGGTAGTGATGGTCAACTGCTCCGACGAGCGAGCCCCGAACTCATCCTCCACGTAAAGGAAAGGTGCCCGGTAGCCGTGTGGCGTGTAGGCCACATTTTTGCGGATTGGTCCAGGCACTACCACGGAGAGCGTTTGCTGCGGCTGGTAGTCCGCCGGGAACACTTCCAAGTCCACCAAGGTCTCGGCAATCGGTGCGCCATCGGGCCATGAAAAAGCGAGCTTCACGGCGAACTTCCCCGTCACCTCAGGCGCGCCTTGGATCGAGTAGTAACCAGGAGACCCACTCGTCGCCACAGTCACGCCCGCTGGCAGTCCAGTGGCCAGAACATTCGCCGGAGCCTTCAGCAAGGACTGCGATTGGCTGACGAGAAATGCACCCGCATTGCCCACCTGCAAGCCCTGGCGAAATCGACTCAACCCCCAGGTCTGAACGGTGTAGCTCTCGTCCCGTGGATCGGTGATCAAGAAGGTGACGCTCTCCTGCGTCGTCGTCAGCCCATCGGCCATCGTGGCCTGCAACTGCACCGTGAACTGCCCTGCCTGGGTCGGCGTGCCCGCGAAGCGAGCGAGGTCATGGAAACCCGCGCCTTTTTGCTCCAGTCGAATGCCCGGCGGGAGATCCCCCGTCACCAGCACCGTGTGCGGCAGGCGATACCAAAAATTGTCGCCCGGACTCGGGCGCAAAACGATAATCAGGCTCTCCCAGGGCGAGATTTCTTCGCCCACTTTAAGACCCGACGACTGTGTGCACTGGAGACGATAAACTGGGGCGGCCTGCAAAGCATCTGCCGCAGAGAATGACAGCAACCCGATGAAAAGAAGGAGTGCGGCAGGATGGTCAAACGTGTGGCGCAATGAGCGAGCTAGTTGGCGGAAGGCGTTCATGGTTTTCGGAACTTGAAGTTGAAACGAAGGCGCGGGGATCAATCAAACTTGCTGGAATGTGTCAGACCCATGGAAAAGCAGCATCAGTGCTTGTCCAAAGTGTTCAAAATCGGACGGTCACCAACTCCCCATCGGCTGTGGGGTCGTTGAATCAGGAATCTAGACACAGTACTAACTGAACAATGAGATGCCCTGTCTATGTCAAAAAGTTGTCGGTGACGATTCATCGGAATTAGCGAATGTGCTGATTTACTTCCGCCACACGCGCACGCGATGCGTTTCGCTGTCGCCGATGAAGATGCTGCCATCCTTATCCACGAAGACACCATGCGGCCGGGCGAGCTGGCAGTTCAGCGGATCTTTGCCATCAGGGCCGTCGCCTTTCTTGCCGTTGCCGATGAGGACTTCGAGCGTGCCCTTTTTCACATCAAGGTAACGGATGGAATGCGATTCGGTGTCGGCGAGATAGACATTGCCCTCCGCATCGAGGCCTACCGCCTTTGGACCCGCGAGCCTCGCATCCAGTGCAGGGCCGCCGTTGCCGGTGAAGCCCGATTTGCCAGTGCCAGCGACGCGCTTGATCGTATTCGCCTTCGGGTCGAGCAGGAGCAGCGCATTGCCCTCACGCAAAGCGAGGTAGCATTTGCCATCCGCGCCAAAGGCGAGCGCACGCGGGCCATGGAGCGGCGAACCGGTGATCGGCGAACCGTCCGATGCGGTCTTGGCTTCGCCCGTGCCGCTCCAGGTCGTGATGATGCCGGTCTTCATATCAATCTTGCGCACGCGATGGTTCATGATGTCGCAGACGTAAAGATCGCCCGCCGGATCGAAGGCGAGGCTGTGCGGTTGATTGAACTGCGCCGCCGTCGCTGGTCCGCCGTCGCCGCTGAAGCCTTGTTTGCCCGTGCCCGCGATGGTGGTGATGATGCGTGTCTTTGCATCCACGCGGCGCACCGCATGGTTGGCGAGCTCGACGATGAACAAGTTGCCCGCCTGATCCCACGCCAGCTCATAAGGCATGTTCAGCGAGGCCTTGTCGGCAGGGCCTCCATCGCCTTTACGGCCACGCACGCCATTGCCCGCATAGGTTTCGATCTTGCCATCGGGTCCGACGCGCCGGACGCGAGCGTTGTCCATGTCGCAAAGGTAAAGAAAGCCATCCGGCCCACGCGCGACGCCGAAGACGTTGTTGAGTTCCGCCTTGTCGGCCGGGCCGCCATCACCCGAAAAGCCCTTTGTGCCAGTCCCGGCAAAGGTGGTGACGGTGGCAGCAGATGCGATCACAGGTGCCGTAAGAAAAGTAATGAGTGCGAGGAGCTTGATCATCTGCTGAAGAGCTGCTTTAGGGGGTGGATGGTCCAGGTATCGATGATGCCATTTTCAAAACTCAATTCAGCCTTTTAGGCTCTAGCGCAGGCGGCCTTTCAGAGCCAAGTACTCCAATGCCAGAGGGATACAGGGTGCCTCGAATCTGGGGCTATCTAAGCGAGAAAGATGGCACAGGGTCAGAGTGTGTCGAAGTTAATGTTAGAAGTCACGAGCGTGGTTTTGGGATCAGACGGCGGGCACGCGGGGTGTTGTCGCATAGCAGACCCCAGGCGCTGAGAAAGCGCCAGACCTTGATGCAATTCACGCCCAGTCCCAGCTCATTCCAGGCCCAACCATAGGCTTCTCTGGCTGTGGTCCAAGAAGGCTGGCCACCGCATTGAAGAAAGCAGCTTTGGCCTCATCGGTAAAACCGGCGTTCGCCGTCCGTTTGGCGGGGCGTTTGAACACAAAGAATAGATCAAAAGGTTGATCAGGAGTGTCTTCATCGAAGTCTGGCACGGATGCCATTCGCCGAATGACACGCTGCTGTAGAGATGATGTTTGGGGGGAGGCAGGCATAAGGGGAAGTTTGCCGTGTGGGCGTTCCAAGAGAGGGGCCTTTGGATGGATTTACGAAGAACAACGAGAGAAAAGAAGCCGGCTTTAGCAGCGGCGACGACGCATCATCAGGCCCGCGATGCCGAACATGAGCAGAAGCGCACGGCTTGGCTCGGGAACGACGACGATGACACCACTGGTGGTGAATCGGCTGAAGTCCCAGAGAAAGCCTGAACTGCTGAGGTCTGGCAGATCCAGATCGGTGCCTTCATCACCATTGCCAGTGAGGTAGCCGCTGTTGAAGGAGAAGCCGCTAAAGTTGGTGCTCACGAGGTTGCCCCAATCCAGCAGGTTAAACGCCTGACCCATCGCTGGGGTGAAGCTACTGCCGACGACTTGCAAGCTGCCGGTGGTGGTGAGGAAGTTCAGATTGTAGCCAGTGCCAGTGGTGGGATTAGCAAAGACCAAGCGATCATGGCTGCTGCTGCCTGAAATGGCATCCACCCATGCATCGTAGCCAACCGAGCCAAGGGCGTTCCCGCCGAAAGTGGCGTCGGTGGTGGTCGGCGTGCTGATGCCAAGGATGATGCTTCCTTGAAGGTTGCTGGTGCTGCCGGAGGCCGCGGCTGGGGTGAAAGTTAGGGTGCCGTGGCTACTATCTGCCAGACCATCGCCGACGCGTAGTGTGCCACCGCTCTGCAGGTCAAAGGTATTGCCTCGCAGCGTGCCCGTGCCAAAAATGGTGCCACCACTAGCGACCGTGACGGCCCCAGAGCCGGTCTGGCCCACGCCAGCGTTGCCCACTTGCAGCGCTCCGTTGGTCACGGTGGTTGTTCCTGTGTAGGTGTTGGTGCCGGTGAGAACTTGCGTGCCTGCACCGTCTTTGCTGAGAGCGAGGATGCCGCTACCAGTGCCGCCGTTATCACGGAGAACACCGCTGAAACTTTGCGTGCCAGAGGCGACGTTGATCGTCAGCGTGCTGGTGCCTGCCGCGGCATTGTTGTTCTCCACGATGCCTGCGCCGCCGGTGCTGCTGAGGCCGCCGAGGGTTTCACTCTGGTTGTTCAAGCGGAGGATACCAGCGTTAGCTAGGGTGCCGTTGAAGGTGACGATGCTCGTGTCGGCGATCTGGTCGCTGTTGGTGAGCTGGACGATGTCGTTGCCCGCGGTGGTGGCTCCATCACCGATCGTGAGGTTGCCGCCGATGGCGTTGACGCCTGCGGTCTTGGCAAGGATGAGCGAGCCACCGTTGACGGTCGTGAGGCCGGTGTAGGTATTGGCCACAGTGCCGCCGAGGGTCTGAGTGTTGGCAAGCACTTTGGTGACGGCGATGGTGCCGCCAGCAGTGCCATTCTCGATCACGCCATCGAAGGTCTGGGCGGTGGCGGCAGCACCGATTGTGAGCGTGCTGTTGCCTGAGCTGCTGTTGGTGATCAGGCGGTTGCTGCTGGCAGAACCAGAGGCACCTCCGCTGCCCTCGATCCGGGCGACACTGAGGTTGAATCCGGCCATGTCCAACCTGCCTGCGGCCCCGTTAATGTCGGTGCTGGCGCTGCCGGCAGCGTGACCAAGGCGCAACTGGCTCGCGGCGGGAAAGGCAGCGTTCACTCCCAGTCTCACCACCCCACTGAAGTCGATCTGCATTTGGCCGACATCGGTGCTGGCAACGTTCAGAACATTGGTGCCGCCGTCAGTAAACTCGACCGTGTTTCCGTTGTTGTCGATGGCCCCATTGAAGTTGATGGTGCCGCCTGTGGCTGTCGAAAAAAGCAGCAATCCTGTGTTCGTTGCATTAGTCCCGCTACGAGTGACGCCTGCTTGGAAATTGAGCACCGTGGATGCGCCGACCGTTCCGAGGCGGAATTCGGAAGTGGCATCGCCTTCCACGATTAACGCATTGGTCAAATTGACCGTTCCGCTGATGGCGCGGAAGCCACGTTCGAAGTTATTGCCGAAGCGCTCGCCGGCCAGGGTGATCGTTTCGTCAATTGTAATGCTGCCGACCCCACCGCTGATATCTAGACGCCCCCCCGAGGTATTTCCGTTGTAGTTGATACGCGTTCCCGCCGCCGTGGTGCCGAGGGCGCTGGCGTTGGTGATCGTAAGGACGCCCCGATCAATGACGGTCTGACCGGTGTAAGTGTTGGCACCAGAGAGCGTAAGGTTGCCATCACCATCCTTGGTGATAGAGCCGTCGATGCCGCTGATGACTCCGGCAAAGGTGGTATCACCCGTGTCGGGGTACACCGTGATAGGGGTTGGGGATGAGATGGCAACGTTGGCGTTGCCATTGAGAGTGATGGTGGTTCCTGAAATCTCCGTGACCGTGCGCCCTAGCATTGCAGAGCCAACGGTCAGGTAGGATGGCACAGAGGCAACGGTGATGGTGGGACTGCCCGCAGTTGAACTGGTGACGCTGACGGTGCCGAAGTCATCACCGATGGCCAGATTTTTGGCCCCTAGGATCAGGGATGATCCTGCACTCCCAGCCAAGGTGCGGATGGTTTCACCAGAAGCGGAGATGCCAGAGAGATCGAAAGTCGCAGTGGCACTGGACAGGTTCAGGGCAGTCGTATCTGGCAAGGCTCCCGCACCGTTGAGGACGAGAGAACCGCCGCTAACGGTGGTCGAGCCTGTGTAGTTGTGGGCAGCTCCGGTAAGAGTGAGTGTGCCGGCACCTGCTTTATCCAAACTCAGGGCGTTGGTGCCATTGGTAAGTAGGCCGGAGAATGTCGTGTCGGTGTGCACGGCGCCCACGGTCAGCGTGGCTGCGGCGCCCGTGTTGGTGACCGTGCCCGAACCTGCGAGGGAACCGATCATGTTGCCGAAACCGCCAATGTCGAGTGTGCCGGAGGCTCCCACGGTGATGTCGGTACGCACGGGGTTCACGGCTGCGCCGAGCCTCAGCGTGCCTGCGCTGATGGTGGTGGGACCTGAAAAGCCACCTGCATTGCGGATGTCCAAGGTGCCGAGACCTGTCTTGGTCAGGCCGCCGGGGCCGGTGATGGCCCCACCGATGGTCAGAGTGCGGCTGGCATCCACCTCGAAAGTGCCGCCGAGGCCGTTCAGGACAACGGCGCGGTTGTTGGTGCCCACCGCTCCATTGGAAAGGATCACGTCGGCGGTGACGCGCAGGGTGGCGTTGTTGAGGTTGAGCTGGGCACCTGTGGCGGCGGCTCCCAGGCTAGCGTTGGCGCTAATGATGGTGGTGCCGCCATTGAGGAAAGTCTGGCCGGTGTAGGTGTTGGCGGTGTTCCCAAGAGTGAGGGTGCCATTACCGCTTTTGGTCAGGGTGCTGGTGCCGGTGCCGTTGGCGATGACCGAGTTGATCGTCAATCCACCGCTGTTGTATTGATGGATGATGAGGTCGGAGTTGGTGGCGGTGTTGCTGCGCAGGGTGCCGTTGTTGATCTCCACCGCATTCGTTCCAGTGACGAGGAGGCCGCCCGCAGTGAGCGTGAGGGTGTTGCCTGCAACCACATCCACAGTCTGTGTGCTGCCACTGCTGTTCTCGATCTTCAGTGTGTTCGTTGTCAGGTTACCGGCCAAGGTGAGGCCGGTATTCTGAATGCGGGAGTTATTGGTGTCTGAGCCGCTGGTGGCAGCAGCAGCATAGGTGGCAAGGGCTGTGATCGCCGTGTCCGCCGAGCCACTCGCGGCTGAAACCGCTCAATCATAGCTGCCTGCGGAGCCCACCGTGAAACGAGCCCGCGAACCGATGATGCCATTGCTACCATTGGTGTCCGTATCCGCGATGCTGGCGGCGGTGAAGTTGAGAGTGGCACCGGCCACGCCCACGGAGGAACTGAGGTCATTAAGGCGAAGTCGGCCTGCACCTGTGCCAGTCTTGTTAATCGTGGAGGCGCCAGAGATCAGGGTGAAATCACGGACGGCGTCATTGTGGGTGGTGCCAGCCACAGTGGCATACTCCACGGAGCCACCACCGAGGACGAGTCGAGAATTGTCGGCGATGATGCTGGTGTTCGATGCACTGTAGTCGAGCTTCAAGGTGCCTGCGGTGACGGTGGTGTCGCCAGCGTGCTGATACTTCGCGGTGGCGGCAGAGACGAGGGTGGTGGTGCCGCTCCAGCCCTGGGTGAGGCCGCCCGCGCCTTGGGTGTTGTTGTTCAGGGTAATGTCGTCACTGCGCTTGATGGCGAGCAGGGCGTTCACGCCGAGGTTGATGCTTCCGGAACCCAGCGAGCCGCTGGCATCGGCATTGCCGAGCTGCACATAAGCACCGGCAGTGGTGGCCCCGACGTTCGGCAACTGCGCACCGAGCAGGTTGGTCTGGCTGCCGTTGATTTGGATGCTGGAGGCGGTGTTGGTGCCGCGGACGATGAGGCCGCCTTCGTGGACGGTGAGGGCACCGGTGAAGGTGTTGTTGGCGAGCTGGGTGATGACTCCCCTGCCGCCCTTGGTGAAGCCGGTGGCGGCGGCTCCGTCTGCCAGCACCGCACCCAAGCCGAAGGTGTTGCCTTGATTGGCGTAGATGACGATGTCCGAGCCGGAAGAACCCGGGCTGGTGAGCGTGCCGCCGGTGAGGAAGTTGCCGGAACTAGTATTGGCTGCGGAAACCAGGATACCGCCAGTGGTAAGGGTATTGCCGCCGAGGTGGACGCCGCTGCGGGCGCTATCGGCAAATTTGAGCGTGCTGATCGTGGTGTTTGCACCCAGACGGACGTCATTGGCGGCGGCCCCGGCCACCGGAATGGCGATGTCGGCATCGGCGGTGAAGCCGGTGGGCGTGGAGGCGGTGGTGGTGGCGGTGACGATCGAAGTGTTGCCGGCGTTCTTCGCGGCCCAATCACGGCCGCCGATCACGGCGAAGGCGACGCCGTTGTCATCCTTGAGCACCGTGCTGGCGGTGCCGAAACCGGCGTTGATGGTGGCGCTGCTGGAGAGTGCTAGGGTGCCATTGGTGGTGGCGAAGTTGATCAGACTGCCTGCCAAGCGCTCCAGCGTTGAGCCGAGATCGAGGGCAACCGTGCCGCCGGTGGCACCCGGGTTGAGGAGGACGTTCGCAGCACCGCCCGTGAGTTTCAAGCCGTTGAATTGTTGGCTGTTAGCGGTGCTGGCATTGCCGGTGAGGGTGAGGGTGGCGAGTGAGCCGAGGGCGGAGTTGGCAACGCTGTTCACCGTGCCCAATGGGCGAGCAATGATGAGCTTGCCGTCATCGCCGGTGGGCGTGCCACCGAAGCCGGTGTTGTAGAGGATGTTGTTCGTGGGAGCGCCGGCGGTCGAGAAATTCAGCACCACGGTTCCCCGACCGAGTGAGGTGAAGCCGGTGTAGGTATTGGCCCCGGCGAAGGTCTGGGTGTTGAAGCCGATCGTGGAGTTGAAGCCTGAGCCTTGGTTAATGGAACCGGTCGTGGCCAGCGAGATCTTGCCGGTGCCGTTGGAGATCCCCCCGGTGTGGGTGAGGGTGTTGTTCATCAGCGTCATGCTGAGCGTGACGCTGGCAGCGGAGGTGCTGTTGGTCACGGCAAGGGCTCCGCCGAGATTAGAGATGGTGGATGAGAGACCATTCACGTCCAGTGTTCCCGCACCTGCCGTGGTTTGTAATGAGGATGGCGCCTGAAGCGCCGTCGCCGAAGTTGTGCGGAGAATGGAGTTGTTGTTGATCGTGTTCAGGTTGAAACCACTGAAGGTTCCGCCAGTCGCCACCACAGTAGTTCCCCCATCAATCGTAAAGCCGACGCTGCCGTTGCCGCCGCCGAGATTCAGCGTGCCACCGCCGTTGATGAAGACGTTGTTGCTGATGTTGTTGTCCGCAGTGCCATTGACGAGGCCGGCTGTCGTTCCACCACTGATGGCGCTATTGATCGAGGCGGTGATGCCGGAGTTGACGGTGATTGAGCCGTTAGTGGTACCATTATAGATGAAACGGATAGTGTTGCCCGTCAGCGTGTAGCCCGTAGTGGCAAACGTGAGGTTGTTGAGCAGGTGGTTGGTGGTAGTCCCGGTGCCGCCCGTGGGTGTGTAGGCGGTCAAGGCACCCAGGGTGACTGTGCCGCTCGTGGCCCCCCCGAAGATCACCGTGTTCTTGCTGTTCGGCGCAGTGCCAGTCGGCCAGGCAATGGCCGTCCCGCTGTCCGTTTCACTTGTGGTAAAAAAAACATTCGTGGAGTTCCACGCCCCAGCACCACCATTGAGTGTGCCATTGTTCGCCGGAATCCCCGGCTCCCAGTAATAAGTCGTCTGTGCCCAAGCGGATGGCATACTCAGCAGCATGGCCGCCGCCCCGATCAAAAGTGTGGCAGCAAGCGCGCGGAGACAACGGCGGTAAGATGGGATAATGGAGATTGAAGTCTTCATGGGGCTTGGCTGACTCGCTTGCGCCAGCCACACTGAAGTGCGGCTGAGCCTAATGAATCAGTCCTCATCTCTACCCGATAGGCCCTGCTCAATCTTGAACGCGGCGGTTCATTCTTTGGGCGATTTCAGCGCTCCGTTGAGACTTGCATGGTTATTTTTTGCCAAGGCTCAGGCAGCAGACGCTGGCGCTGCTGAAATTCTCGCGGGGTGGTGCCCGTGATGTTGCGAAAATGCCTGGTGAACGCGCTATGATCCACAAATCCATGATCCTGGGCAATGACAGCTAGTTTCTTCCTCGTGTGCAGCAGATCATCCATGGCGGCCTGAACGCGTGTCTTCAGGAGGAACTGCTGAGGTGACACTCGATAAGTGGCGATGAACATTTCATGCAGTCGGCGCGGCTGAATGCCCGCGTCTCGTGCGAGTTCGGAGACACGCAGGGGCTGGGCATGGGCTTGACGAATGCGATCGACAATCTGGCGCAAGGCAGGCGGGATGGTCTCCAGACTGGGTTCAGGTTCAGCACAGGGATGAGTCAGTCCCATGACGCCGATGACTTCATCGTTCACATCCATGATGGGCATCTTATCAGTGCGATACCATTCAAGCTTTTCAGAATGAATGAAGAGCGCCTCAACGTGGTTCAACAGCGGCTGACGTGTGGACATGATCCGCCAGTCGTCCTGGCGCACTGTTCTGGCGATCTCAGGTGGGTGAAGGTCAAAATCTGTGAGGCCAATCAATTCTTCTTCCCGCGCAAATCCAGACCGTCTGAGAAAAGCCCTGTTGGCGGCCATGAAAGCGCCAGACGCATCCTTTACAAAAAACTCAATGTGCTCGATTTCATCCAGCAGACGCCGGATCTGTGAACCATGCCCCATGCATTTCATGGTGCTCAACTGCAGTGCCTGGATCTCAGTGAGAGTGAGACCTGACGTTGTGGGTTCTGACGAAGGGACTGTCATAGAGGCAAGGTGGACTTGGGATTCAATGCCATGCCTTGCGTGGCTTTGAGGAAGTTTGGCTGGCTGATTTTTTAGATTTCTTGGACGAAATCGGCGGTTCCTCGTCGGCTATGATTTCGTTCAAGGCGGAACTGACTTGGAGTTTGCCCCATCGCCTTACGAAAGTGCCGCGTAAGGGCACTCTGATCCGCGAAGCCATGGTTCAAGGCAATGTTGCCAATGGTTAAAGTGGTCGTAATCAAGGATGAGGCGGCAGCCTCAATGCGGCAGTGAAGGATGAAGGCTGGCACATCCAAGCCATAGGTGGAGGTGAACATTTCATTGAGCCGTCTGCTGGTGACGCCAGCCTCTCTGGCCAGCTCAGGCAGGCGCAGTGGTTGAGCATGTCGCAGGCGAATCTGACTGGCGATCTTTCTTACCACTTCGGAGTCTTCATCCACCAGCTCAGGAGGTTCACAGGGATGGCAGATACCGAGAATGCCGACTGACTGTCCCTGAGGATTGAGCAGCGGTAGCTTGGTGGTACAGCCCCAGTCAAGCTGACCGTCAGCTTTGTTAAAAAGCATTTCCACATGCCTGATCAACGGTTCCCCTGTGAGCATGATGCGCTCATCATCCCGGCGCATGGTTTGGGCCAGAGTGACAGGATGCACGTCCACATCAGTCAGGCCGATCACCTCGCTCTCCTGACTGAAGCCACGCCGTCTCAAAAACTCGGCATTGACCATGATGAACTGCCCTGCGGCATTCTTCACAAAGAAGCGGTGGCGGGGAAGAAACTCGAACAATTGCCGAAGTGGTTCGGTGCTGCCAGTGCGGGCAAAAAACACCGACTGCCTCTGACGGGCGGCTTCAATTTGACCCTGAGTTAGAGCTGGGCGTTTCACAAAAACCGGGGAAGTTTCTTTCTAAGTTAGTTTCCTCTTGTCGGGGATCAAAATTAATTTTATGCAACCGTTGCATGGCCAGCAAATCACGTCCTACCCTGCGCACGATCGCAGACCACCTGGGCATTCATTGCGCCACCGTCTCACGTGCCCTGCGTGGCGATCCCCGCATCACGGAAGCCGTGCGTCAGCAGGTGAAGAAATCGGCAGAAAAACTGGGCTATCAACGCGATGCCAAGCTTTCCGAATTGATGAGGCATCTGCGCTCTTCGAAGCGGCGCTCCTTCCAAGGCACGGTCGCCTGGATCACCAACCTTGATCCGGCGGATGCGGACATGAAGGCGATGATTGATCAGTTTCTACCCCCGGCACAAAAGCGAGCCGAAGCGCTAGGCTATACCCTGATGGCCATCGACAATGTGAAGCCGGGCGGTGCACCCAAACTCGCCCGCATCTTCCGAGCACGCGGCATTCATGGGGTGTGGGCTAGCATGTTCTGGGAGGTGGACTATGGAGAATGGAAGTGGGATTGGAAAAAATTTGCCTTCATCCATCATGGTGCCGAACCCAAGCGGCGCATCGTTGATGTCGTCGATGCCGATGATCGCCAGAACATCCAGCACCTTTACGAGTGCCTTGCCGCACGAGGCTACCGGCGCATTGGAGTGGCCTCCACACATCATCTGGAGCGCGAAGCTCTCTTTGAACTCACGGCTGGACGTGTCCGCTTTTCCCGGCAAAACCCAGCCCATCCTGACTTCGAGCCTTGTCTCGTGGAGGCACTCGATGCGAATGGTGCGGCGAAGATCGCCAAATGGATCAAGAAGCACCAAGTGGACTGCCTCGTCTCCCGTTGGCGTGGCATGACCGACCTGCTGAAAAGCATCGGATACAACGCCCCCCAAGACATCGGCCTCGCCTACGTCACGGTGCGCCCGGACGGCGGCTCCCAACACCATGCAAGTGGCATCGACGTAAACGCCGCGATGATCGCCACCACCGCTATCGACACCCTCATTTCTGCCGTGGAGCACCGGCGCTTCGGTTTACCCAAAATTCCGCGCCAGACGCTAGTGCCCGGAAAGTGGCATCAGGGGGATACGACACGGCCATAGGGCGGCTGCGGCTCAGGCCGAAGCCACTTTGTTTTGGGTTAGCCTTGAGCACGGACTTTCTCAATGACCGGCAGCACTTCGCTCCAGGGCACGTCATGTGGGGCGGTTTTGTTTTTCGCGGCGACGGCGGCGGTGACTCCGGCGGCTTCGCCCATGGGGACCGCGTTGCCTGTGACTCGGTAACTGGAGTGCGCGATGAAATCGCCACTGATGCAACGCCCCGCCATCATGAGGCCATCCACATCGCGGGCGATGAGAGCACGCAACGGGATGTCGTAGGCTTGGGTTTGGATGTTGAGATTGTCATAGCCTTTTTCTTTGTCCTCAAACTTGAGTGAGTGGACATCCACTGCGCCATGCGATTTGACGACACTGTCTTTATGCACAGCTCCGGTGATGAGGTCTTCTTTTCTCACGACATAGCGGCCAACAATGCGCCGTCCATCACGAATGCCAATCTGCTCGGGCGTAGCGACAATCTGGACGCCCTCCCACACACCTCCAAGCTGGCGCAGGGCTCGGATGATTCGATTCATTTCACCCCGCGCGCGGATGGTAGCCTCACTCACTGCGGCCGCATCCGTTGCGTTGATGCCATACTCGTGATTGAACATGGCGCTGATGAGATTGCCGCGGACGGGTAATAAGATGGGACTTCCGTAGCTGGGATCTACCCCGGCGCGTTTGATTTCGGCAAGCAATGCCTTTCCAGCTTTCCACGCATCTGTTGAAGAGGTGCTTTTTGCCCCGTGAATCAGGCCACTGAGGGCTTCCACATCCTTGACGAGTAGAAGCACGTTCATACTCAAGGGCTGGCAAGGGCAGGCCTTCTCAACACCAATCTCGAACTCACAACCCGCCAGTGCTGCAAGATCGCCATCGCCGGTGGTGTCAATGAACACCGGTGCCCTCCATGCTTGTCTGCCTGACTTAGACTCCGTGATGATGGTGTTGAGGCGTCGTCCTTCGCAGTGCGCGGCCACGACACGGGTGTGATACTGGACTTTGACGCCCGCAAGGACGGCCAACTCTTCGAGCAGGAGCTTCATCTCCTCCGGATGGTATCCAAGCCCCTGCACCGGCGCGGCGATGGCTTTGTTGGGCGTGTATTTCACCTCGCCGCAAATGGCGTCACGTTCCTTCAGCTTGCGAACGAGTTCCTGATTGAAGCCTGGTTTGTCAAAGTCAAGCAAGTAGCCCAGCAGCGAGTTCGTCCAGACACCTCCGAGAGCGCCATGGGCCTCGAAAAGCTGAACCTTCGCCCCGGCGCGAGCGGCGGTGATCGCGGCGGTCACTCCCGCAGGACCCGCACCGCAGACGATGACATCGGCATCGCTGTAGAGAGGAAGATCGCGGGTGGCTTCCTGGAAATGGGCTGGTGAGATTTGTGGCGTCTCCGCAGAGAAGGCTCTCGTTGAGGCTACGCCAGAGGCGGCAGCGAGACTGGTGAGGAACTGGCGGCGGTTGGTGGATTTGTTTGGGTTCATTGATACTGTTTGCAAAGATAATCCGCTTGCCTGTGGCACAAAATCTTAGTTTATGCTCATCGTAGAATGAAGAGCGCAAAAGCACCAAGCATGCAGGATGTCGCCGAGGCCGCAAGCGTCCACCGCACCACCGTCTCGCTCGCCTTGCGTGACAGTCCGCGAATTCCAGCGGCGAAGCGTGAGGAGATCAAACGCGTCGCCGAACGCCTCGGTTATCGCCCTCATCCCATGGTGTCTGCGCTGATGACCTCCCGCGTCAGCCGTCGTGACCCGAAGCATCAGGCCACGCTGGCCTTCATCAGCGTGGACAAGGAAGTGCCGCCTAACTGGCCGGACACAAACACCACCTACGGCATGATGTTTCGCGGTGCTCGTGATCGCGCCCAGCGGCGAGGCTATCTCCTGACACCGTTCTGGATAGGTGACCCAAAGCTCCACGGCGAGCGCTTTGCTCGGATTATGGCCGCTCGCAACATCCACGGCCTGCTCATCGCGCCACACTTCGGTCCGAGCAACGACATCCAACTGGATTGGTCACGTTTCTCAGTGGTGGAGCTTGGCTACAACCTCAGGCAACCCGGTTTCAACCGCGTCGTGCATGATTATTACCACGCCATGCAGACCGTGTGTGCCGAGCTGCGAGCCACCGGCAATCAGCGTATCGGGCTGCTCATGCCGCTGCATTCCGACATCAAAACGCATCATCTTTGGACCGCCGCATTCCTGCACTTTCAATCCGGCCTGAAGCCGCGTGAACGGCTCGCCATTCATCACCCGGCTCATCTGACCAGAGCGAATGTGAGAGAGTGGATTCGCGCTGAGCGCCCCGATGTCGTCGTGATCGGCGGCGTGCTCTACCCACGCCCCAAAGGCGAGCCGCAATACTTCGAGCTTCCCCAAAAGCAGCGCTACGTGAGTCTCAACCTCGTCGAGCGACATGAACCCACTCCTGGCATTTACCAAGACCATCACCTCATGGGAGCCATCGCCGCAGATCAGCTCATCAGCCAGCTCCAGCGAGGAGACTTCGGAGTGCCCGAACAGCCGATGAGTTTGTTGGTCAGTGGCATTTGGCAGGGTGCAGAGAGGTTGGGTGGGAAAGTGGCTGCGGCTTTAGCCGCCGATCAGGAAGAATGATTCAGCTAAAGCCGAAGCCACTTTGGAGAGCCTCCCTGAATCTCACCGATACTCAAGCTGTGCCGAGGCGGTGCAATCCGCGCTGACCTTCACGCGCAGCCAGTGAGCGGCGTAGCTGGTGGGGAACTCGTGCACGAGGGGCTTGCCGGAATCGACGGTGAAGTGCTGGTAGTCACGCCATTGGCCGTTGGCGTAGAAGTCCGCTTCGAGAGTGAACTCGACGGGTTGTTGGGAGTCGTGCGAGAGGGTGAGGGTCTTTTTGTCGTAGCCGGCGAGGAGATAGGAGTCGCTGGGTTCTCCGGCTTTCACGGCGGTGTCTTTCCATGGGCCGCCTTGGCCCTTGGGCTTGCCCATCTTCCAGAGGTCGTCGATGGCTCCGAACCAGAGTTTGGCATCGGTGTTGCCGAAGATGTGGCCGACGTGGGTGGCATCCGGTTTCACGCCACTGAGGACGAGCATTCCGCGCCAGACGCAGAAGTCGGCGATGGCTCGGTGGTGCGTGGCGATGGGCTTCATGCGCTGGAAGTCGGGCATGTTCCGCTGGCCCGTGGATGAGGTGCCGCCACGAGGGACTTCATAAAAGGTGCCGTGGTAGTTGGCGAGGTAGCGCTCTTGTATGCACTCGCGGATGCTGCGGGAGGCGGGCGTTTGGCTCAAGGCGGCATCGCCCTTCGGCAGACGGAAGCGCTGGCCATCGTAACGCATGACGATGATGGACGCGGCGTCCTCGGTGAACTCGTTTTTCAAGGCGTGCGTGTCTTGCAGCTTGGCGACTTCGGCTGGGGCTTCGGTGGCGTGGAAAGCGAGTTTTTCATCCACCTCGAAGTAGCGGCCATCGCGGGTGAGGAACTGCAAGTTCGTCGTCGGAAAGCCAGCGCGGACGATGCCGCCGATGCTGGTCGCTGATTCGGTGGCAGTAGCGAGGCCGTCGAAAATCCGAGCTTCATCGGGGGAGGAACGGCGCGAGGTCGAGACGTGCAGGAACGCGGTGACCAGGCAGTCTGCGGCAGCCTTCACACGCAACCATGGAGCTTTGAGATTCGTCGGCAGGATGACCGGCGAATAACCTTGGCGTGACAGCTTGCGGGTAAGGAGTTCTTTCCACTGGCCGCTGCCTTCTGGGTCGATCTCAAGCGTCAAAGTGACTGCGGCATCGCTGTGATTCACGAGATGCAGACATCGCTCTTCATAGCCTCCGATGAGGATGGCATCACTGGGCATGTTGGCCTTCACTTTGTCCTCCACCCACACACCGCCGCGAGCTTCGGCGGGACCCCATGAAGCCAAATCGCTGCGTTGAAGGAACTGCATGTTCGAGTGCGGCTGGCCGGGCACGGCGAAAGGGATGCCATGCACCGAGGTCGCTTGCTGGCTGAAGACGAGTCTGTCATTCCATTTCGCCATGTCCGTGACGGTGACGAGCGTGGACGCGATGTGTCGCAAGCCAGCGCTGTGGCCGTCGCGAAAGCCAGTGGGCAGTTCGTAGAGGCCATTGTGCAGGAACATCAGACGTGGCCCATCGCCCACATCGCAGATGCGCGGCCATTCGGTGTTCGAGCCATGCACACCATCGGCGGTGTAGCTGGATTTCGGCAGGCGATAGGTCGTCCAGGTGCCGGACTTCTCGCGCACTTTGATGAAAGCCGAGCGCAGGTCCCAGCCGAGTGCCCAGACGGGTTCGTCATCGCTCGTCGCGCCCGTGAGTCCGCCGGGACCGGTGATGTCGAGATGCTGCCGACGCGAGAAGATGCGCCACGTTTTGCCATCCCACTCGCCGAGATTGCCGATGTCTTCGCTGATGCCGCGCCACATCGTCTGGCCGGTGCTGCGAGGTGTCGCGAGCGGCTGATACGGCGTTTGCAGATACTGCCAGGTCAGCTTCTCCGTCTCAAACTTCGTCGCTGCGCTGGTGTAATCAACTTTCCAAAACGGCGATGGCGCAGGCTCTTCGCCATTCGCTGCGATGAAGAAGCGACCCTGAGCGGTCCACGCGCCTTTGTAGTGCCATCCGGGCAACGGCTTCTTGAAAAGCTCCGTCACCGCGAGCGAATGCACATCCACTTCATACACCGCGCCTTCCTGCGTGAGGTAGAGCACCTTGTTCTCCGGGTCCGTGAGATGCCGCGCCAGGGCGGTGAGCCGTCCGGGCAGCTGGTCACGCGGGATGACACGCACCTTGCCCGCTTCATCAATCGCATACGACGCGATGAACAACTGCCGCGACTCGCGATGGATCATCCGGCAGGCACTCGTGCCGCCAACGCTCTCAGGCCGGATCTCCAGCGACATGTCTGTCAGGATGGCGAAGAGCTTGTCATTGCCGCGTCCAAGGTCGTGGGACGTGTAGGTCGTGCTCCACAGCTTTCCCGCCCACGACACGGCGGCCCCGAGTCCGCACTCCATGGACGGCTTCTCGCGCTTCGGGTCGGAATTGAAGACCGTAAGATGCGGATAGATGCCGGAGACGCTGAGCGGATCAGCGGCTTGGGCTGCACCAGCGAGTGCCAAGGCGATGAGAGGAACAAAGACGCAGGGGTTTTTCATGGGTTAGAGTCCAGACGGCGTAAGCGCTGAGTTTTCAAAGAGAACAACTCCGCCACGTTTGATGATCTCTTTCTGCACGGCGGGCAAGTTGACTGCACGTAAGTTGACCTTGGAATCCTGTGCCACCTTTGCTGCGATGCCGCAGGCTTCGCCGAGCGCCATGAAGACGGGTTCCATGCGGAGAGTTTGATAGCCGACATGACTGGCACTGCATGCCAAAGGAACAAGAAGGCCATCCACACACTTTGGCACCATGATCCGGTAAGGAAGCTGAAATGGATCGTGGGAGATGAAGAAGTAACCCGGACGCAGCAGCGGATACGCCGGGTCGTATTTGCGCACGGCGTGGGAGTCGAACTCGAACTCGGTGACGGCAATGCCATCGGCGAAGCGTGCGGGCAGGCCGGTGTCGAAGACGGGTTTCGCGTCGTTCTCCGTCAGGGTGTATTCGCCCCAGATGCGACGGCCCTGGCGGACGTAGATATGATGAGGGCGGTGGCGATGGTCGGTGAACTCATCCTTTGGAAAGCCCCACTGGCTGGCTTCGTCGCGAATGGCCTGGGGCACGGCGGGATCGTTTTGCAGAAGCCAGACGAGACCTTCGTTGTGACTCCAGTAGCGGGCAAAGATGCGCTCGCGCTCGTCAGGACCGGCTTCGGGCCATCGCCAGTTTTCCTCGGCCAAATCCAGCGACTCGGCAGGCACGCCGGTGTCCTGATGCGGATGGTCGCTGTTCACCTCGAACTTCCCATTCGGCATCTCGTAGAGCTGGATGACTTGGTTGAAGCGCGTGACCCTCCCCTCGGCGATTTGCGCCAGGACGTGTCGATAGTCGTCGCGATTGAATGCGGCGGGTTTCTCGACCGCCACGGAGTTCGCCTTGTCCTTGGTGAGATGAAAGCGGAAGCAAAAGGCCTGGATGCCGTCGTCGGCTTCGCCGGTGGAACCGGGAAGCGGGTTGTAGTCTTTGAAGCGGACGTAGATGTGTCCGGCATGAGGTTCGCCAAAGGTCGCTCGGCTTTCGCGTCCGACGCGATACGGCACGCCCGCCAGCGCCGCGAGATCGCCCTCATAAGTGCAGTCGATGAAGGTCGCTGCGCGAAACTCGGTCTTAGTTCCCGGCTTGCTCAAGTCCTCCGCCGTGAGGCTGACGAGCTTCACCGTCGGTCCGAACTCCTTCGGCGCGGCTCCGTCGATGCGTTTGCCCGGCGTGGCGGCTTTCTCTGTGCCATCGCTGCCAATCACACGCGTCGAAACGACGCGATGCCGCTGAAGCAGCGTGATGTTCTTCTCCGCGGCGAGCATGTCGCGAAACACCTTCTCCGCGATGTGCGGCTCGAACATGTTTCCACCTTTGCACACCTTCACCTGCTTCGAGCCCGCGCCGTAGGTCGTCGTGTAATACGCCACGATGCGGCGCTTGAAGTCGTTGTAGAGCCCGCCGACCGCGCCGTGCTTGCGGATGTCGGTGTTAGTCAAGCCACCCGCCACGATGCCTCCGACGTGCGCGGATTCTTCGAGCACGATGACCTTTGCACCGCTGCGTGCGGCTGACACAGCAGCCGCGACACCCGATGGAGTCGCCGCGATGACAACAATGTCCGCCCTCTCGACGGCTGAGGAGATTCCGAGTGCGCTTAGCAGTGTCAGCGCTGAGAGAAAATGAGCTTTCATCAGAACAAGACTCTATGCGAACTGCCTTCGATTGTAACGACAAAGGCTGTGCGAAATGCGACGGCTGAAGGTCTCCCAAGATGCGGATAGATGCCCGAGACGATGAGCTGCTCGGCGGCGTGGGAGCAGACGGTAAGCAAAAGAGAGGCGGCCAACGTGGTTTTCATCGGAAGATCACCTTGCCGAGTGACCGGCCGTTTTGCCATGTCTCCAGACGACTGATCTTTGGTCTGAATCCGACCCGCGTTCACGCGGCGGCCCGCGCAGCATACTCGCCCGGCGTGCATTGCGTGAGACGCTTGAAGACCTTGCCAAAATGAGCCGCGTCCGCAAAGCCCACGCGCAAAGCGATCTCGCCCACCGAGTAACGACCGCTCTCCAACATGCGGCAGGCATGATTCACGCGAACCCGACCCAGAAAATCAGCCAACGTGCCATCCGTGTGCTGGCGGAAGAGCCGACCCAGATGATCCGCGTTCACCTTCAGGGACTCGGCCACGCCCGCGAGCGTCATCGGCTCCGCATAATGATGCTGCACGAGTTCCATCGCACGCCGCAGCATCACGGGAAACTCCATCGCAGAAATCCATGGCAACCCACCGCGACGAGGCAGGTCAGTCTCCAGCGGCACGCCCCAGGCCTCCGCCAATCGCGCCGCCATCTGTGCTACCAAGCGCAACCGAGCACGACGCGGCTCGATCTCCGAAGCGTCCACGCGTGCCGCCTTTTCTAGCTGCTCCAAAAACGGCTCCGCAGGCACTCCACGACGCTGCGCATAGCGCCGGATGCGCCGCTCCGCCTCCGCCTCGGTGCCGCGCACGATCACGGAACCATAATAGAAAGCCCCAAGCACGCGACCTTTCACCATCAGCGGCTCCACCATGTCCGTAAGGCCAAGATGACACTGCCCGACAAACCCCGCACCACGCCGGATGAGCACCCGATTGACCGCATGCTTGTTGTTCAGGCATCCACGCAGCATGGCTCCCGTCTTCGCCAACACGCAAAACTCACAGCGATGAATCTTCCACTCCTCCGGCAAAGCCAAATCCGGCACCCGCCGCGCCAACCCTGCCAGATCCGAAAAGCTGATGCGCCACGGCCCCTCGTCTTCGACGAGCGCCAGAAGTTGTTCGAGGAGCGAGAGCGGCATGTGATCTTCAGCATTCTTCATTCAACTCATCCAGCAAAAAAGCACGCAACGCCGGATGCTCCGTTAGGCCGATCGCACGCTGGTAGGCGATCTTGGATTCCTCACGCTTTCCCATCTGCCGTAGCAAATGCCCGCGAGCCGCCCAGTAGGGCTGATGGCAAAGAACATGGAACTCTGGCAGCGCATCGAGTTCAGCGAGGGCGGCGGGCAAACCTCGCACCTGGGCCATCGCAACGGCATGACCAATGCGGGCACCGATGGCGGTGGTGCAGTTTCTCAGCACCTGATAAAAGCCTTCGATCACCGGCCAGTTGATGATGCCCGAAGTTGCCCGCTCTGCGTGAACGGACTGGATAGCGGCTTCGATTTGAAACCGGCCTGGACGCGCAAAGCTGGAAGCACGGCGCAGCAACAACTCGGCCTCCGCAATGAGCGATGGCGACCATCGTTGAGCGTCCTGTCGTGTCAGGGGAATGAACTTCCCCGACTCGGAGAAACGTGCGTGCTGACGTGCGTGCACATGCAGCATGAGCGAAAGCAGGCCCAGGATCTCGGGTTCATCCGGCACCAGGGCGATCAGCGCCCTCGCCAGGTAGATCGCCTCCTTGGCGAGATCATCGTGCCCGGCATCTTCCTGCCCGACGGTCTCCCAGCCCGCGTTGAAGGCGGCATAGATGGCATCGAGCACGAAGGCCAGGCGCTCCGGCCATTTTTCCGCAGCGGGCACCTGAAAAGGAATGCGGGCGGCATGAATCTTGGCCTTCGCCCGGACGAGGCGCTGTGCCATGGCGGCAGGAGCAGTCAAGAAGGCCGCTGCGATGTCCTGTGCCTCAAGGCCGAGGACGACTTGCAGCATCAAGGGGGTGCGAGCAGCTTCATCAATGGCCGGGTGGGCGCAGACAAAGAGCAGCTTGAGTCGCTCATCCGGAAAGTTTTCCTCACGATCGGCTGTGGCCGAGGCCAGCTCGATGGCTTGGCGAAGAGGTTCTGCAAAACGCTCGCGGACGTGGTGCTTGCGTTGCTCGTCCATCAGGCGACGACGTGCCACCTGGATCAGCCAGGCTTCAGGTTTTTGTGGAATGCCTTTCACGGGCCATTGGTGCATGGCGGCGAGCACGGCCTCGCTCAGGGCATCCTCTGCTGCCGAAAGATCGCCACCACTGCGAGAGGCCAGATACCCGAGAACCGTGGCACGCGAATCACGCACCGCGGCTACGAGTCCCTCGTCAGTGGCAGCGATCATCGGGCGCAGAAATCAGTTGTTCATCGGTGGGAGGCCAGGGCGCACCTCGACACACCCACTCTCGGCAGAAGGCGAGCGGGCCGCCCATTCCAGCGCGGTGTCCATATCCGGCACATTGATGACGAAGAATCCGCCGAGCATCTCCTTGGCCTCCGCATACGGGCCGTCATGCAAGACGCGTTTGCCATCGCGGATGCGCACCGTGGTGGCGGTTTCCGGCGGCTGGAGGCCCAGGCCGCTGACCATGATGCCAGACTCCGCGATGGCTTTGACGTAGGCTGCCCAGGCTCCAAAGTAGGCGGGTGCTTGATTGGGGTCATTCCGCTTGGCGAAGTCCGCTGCGGTTTCGGTCATGATGAGCATGTATTCCATAGGTATGTGTTTTTGGGTTTGATGGTTGAAACGTGCGGCGTCATCGCCGCAACACCCAATTGTCGTTCGAGCAAACCCCGGATCGACATTTGGGAAAACTTTTTTTCAAATGTGTCCGCAAATTAAGGCTGAGTCATCTGGACTCATCTTGCATGACGCAGTCCGGAGGACTGCGTCACACCGTTTCAACTTTGCACTTCATCCTTCGCGGGATCACCTCTCAGGCCGAGGAGTTGGAGTTTCTTGATGCTGACAAAGCGGGTTTGGTCAGTGAACTGGCGCACGATCCGCTTTTGGTCTTCGAGATCGAAAAAATGGGCGGTGGTAGCGACCGTGAAGTGACTCAATCAAGAGTCGCGCACGAAATGGTGTGCCCAACCGGGAAACCCGCGGTTATCAACGCGGTTGGGCGATCAAGGTGCCTACTCGCTCTACGCAGAGAATTGCTCGGCCAGGACCTCGGCTAGCGCACGGGGCGGGCGGCCAGTGAGGCGATGGACGTCGTCGGTCACACTGGCTGCGGCACCGCGCGCGATGAGGCCGTAAACTGGAATGAGATACTCGGCGATGAAGGGAGGAACTCCGACTTGCGCAAGCGTAGAGCGGAAGATATCCGGGGTTGGCGCGGCATCGTGGACGGGGCGGCCGAGCCGGCGACTGAGAGCGGCGGCGACATCTGCCATGGATAAGGCTTCGGGGCCTGTGAGGGTGTAGGTTTTGCCTGCGTGGCCGTCTTCGCTTAGCACGACTGCTGCACTACGACCGATGTCGGCGACATCAATGAACGCGGCCTTGCCGGAACCCGCGGGGAGAAACAGGACGCCGCGCTCTTCAATGTCAGGCCGACTGTAGTTGGCGAAGTTTTGCGCGAAGAACCCAGGGCGCAACACAGTGAGAGTGAGGTGAGGGGCGGCGCGGAGGAGTTCTTCGTTGTTTGCGTGGAATGGGAGCTCCGGCAGAGCTTCCATGCCAGCGGCGGAGAGGTAAACGACGCGACGCGGCCCTGCGGCGATAAGGAAGTCGATGAACGGTCGCATTAGTGTATCGAGTTCGGGCACTAACGGTGGGCCGATCAGGAAGACACGATCATGCCCAGCGAGTGCAGTGAGGTGCGCTAAAAAGCTGGACCACAAAACAAGGGAATAAGCGACAATGAACAACGTGATGCGCAAACGCTATAGCAATGACTTTCGTGACCAGGCCGTGGCCCTGGTCGGCATGGGTAAACCCGT